>Ga0126342_10011481_pt1 | contig 15829 bp, 13 predicted proteins | sample Cyp1metagenome_FD_92528 | JGI IMG/M metagenome (GOLD analysis project Ga0126342, IMG submission 92528) | Coral microbial communities from Lord Howe Island, Old Settlement Bay, Australia - Cyphastrea 1 metagenome | ecosystem: Host-associated > Invertebrates > Cnidaria > Coral ... | reverse complement strand
TAGTACAAAGTAGTACTAGAACGTGTTTTGTGCAAGACATGGAATGAGATGAGAAGAGCCCAGATGAGATGAGTTGAGATGAAGTGCAAGTGTGAAGTGTGAAGAGTGCAGTGTGAAGTGTGGGGCGTGAAGGGTGCAGTGTGAAGTGTGGAGTGTGAAGAAAGCAGTGAGAAGTGAGAAGTGTGAAGCGTGGACTGTGAAGTGTGAAGTGTGGAGTGTGGAGTCTTAAGAGCGCAGTGTGACATGAAGTGTGGAGTGCGAAGAGTGCAGTGTGAAGTGTGGAGTGTGAAGCGTGAAGTGTGGAGTGTGAAGAGTGCAGAGAGAAATGTGAAGTGCGAAGTGGAGCTTCAAATGTGACATGAGAAACAAGACCTAACTTTCGCAGAATGCACGCACGCACGCGCTTGGCTGGCGCACGGCGCATGCAAGTTCTATAGATGAGAAAGGTCGTATATATATCTTTAACGCAACTTCCGCCCCGCCTCGTGCGGGCACTACTGGTATAAATATATGTAGATATGTCATATCAATCCATATCTGATATTAACCCTGGCAAACTTAAGGGCACAACGAGGTTTAAACCAGCGGATTTTAGGGTATTTGATAGGACCCATTCTTGGCACAAACCATGGCATCCATCCAAAAGGGCCTGCATCCCTGAAGGAAATTGAAGAGTTCAAAGAGGGTCTGTTGGAGGGCGGCTGGCCATGGTCCATCGCACCAGATCATCAGGCTGTTGGGGGCTCCAATCTCCTGCGACTTCTCATGGGGAAAATGAGTGTTTAACCACTGGAGCTTAGGGGTATACCCCATATTTGGACAAACCCGCGGGGCTCATGGCAAGGAATTTCTGCTTCCGCAAGGCTTTCGAGATTGCATTCTGGTTGTGCAACCGCCGTGAGAGGCAGGAGATCTCAGTTTTTGTGACAGTTGATGGCTCAAAATTCTCCATTTTGGGATGGCTAGTGAAGATCCATTGCACCGTGGAGGCTCTGCAGCCTTGAAGTTTGTCCAACATCCAACCATATTCAACCCCTCCCACAATAGTCACCAGATGTACCAGGATTATCCCAGTCCGGTGCCCCCCAGAGGCCTGAGCATTTTCCCCAAGCGCTGGGCTTCGTGCGCTCGTCGTTGAATACTCACCTACTGGGTCGGGATCTCGTCGTTGAAATGGAGACGTTCCAACGGTGCACAAAAACGTCACAAAAAATAGTTTGAAGCTGGTGGAACATCCTCAAACTGCTGTGGAATCTATGACATCTATGACTCTTGGATGTCAAATGATGTCAAGAGATAGCTGATAGCTCTGGTTCGGATGGGGTGGCACCTAAGGAACCAAGAATGGTCGCCTGGTTGCATTCGTGGAATCAGAGGAGTATCTCAGAAGGCCCGCTGGAGTCCAATCGAAGCTCAGCGGTCCTGTTCCGGATCCGGATGGATCCGGCAACGTTGCAGGTGTAACATGCAGAGGAAGATGCCAACTGGTGTGGAAGAAGGTGAGTGGTATGTCCTTAGCTCAGATAGGCTTCACCAATCTTCACCAGGCACCACCAGGCACTGCACTGGTTCAGCGGGTCGTTTCAGTCACCGAGGTGGCGACTGAAGCGTGTCTGCGCGGCTGTCTGAAACGACTGCTTCAAGATCAATGGGGTCGGCTTCATGTCTCTGAGATCAAGAAAATGATCCGTGCCTTGAAATCGAAAGTTGTGATGCTTTGGGTGCCAGTTTATGGACTTCCCATCATTATCCGATATATCCCATGGAATTTTCCTCAAAGAAATGGCTAGGCGGCTAGGCATTGATGGGGCTATGAGTCAAAACCCTGTGACCCTAGCCTGAAAACGCTGGTTAATATGCTGCATATATGCGGCTAAAATCGGGTTTTGGACTTTGACTCCCCAAACTTTCCTGGGATCATCTGGGATCATCCCATCATCCCATGATTTTCCCGAGGCGACTACTTCGGCGCTGAGCTCAGTGAGACGGCCTTTGGCTTCAACAGTCTCTCACAGCTGCTGACGGCGGAGTTCATGCAGAAGGACTTCGTCCTTGAGAAGGCCCAGAAGAATAGGGATTTCACCCAGAAAATGATGGCAGAATGGTGGTCTTTTTTGGTGATTTATGGTGATTCAAGATGATAAATCACCGAAATCACCAAGCAAAATGGGGATTTCACATGATTTCACCAACAAGCCTCATAGAAATTCATGGACATTCATACCATGATCATGGACCATGGACGTGGTGGATAGCTCTACAGAAGCGGAGCAAGCTGTGCTTGGTCACCTAAGTCATTCAACATGGTCCATTTTTAGAGATGAAAACCCACCTGGTAGTCCTAGAAGTTGATCACCCATATCTCTTGGAGTTTCAGGTGGCTGAGGGCAATGGAGACACCTACTTGCGCTTTCGTCGTCGCTATGGACATTGGGGAGGGTCAGATCCCTGGTGTCGGATCGATCGTTTGCAGGCGCGGACCCTGTCCCAGATTCTGTGCATTTCCCCTGGTTTCCCTGGTTCACTTAAACATCTACCATCATCTACCATAGGATTTTCCGCAGTCAAATTCTGAGACATTAGGCCTATATAATTAAGAACTCTGAGAAGAAAAATGGACCGGCATTTCATTTCCAAAGTGTAATTTTTGATCACTTTGATCTTTGATCCATGGCTCATTTGATCATTTCGCATCATTTGGCATCATTTTTGCTAGGCCGGTATGAAGAAGCTCCGTGACGTTCCAACTGTTCCAACAGCTCCCAGTGGAACGTTGATGTCGGTGCTGGCCTCCCAGCCCCTGACAGCATCTGCGGCATCTACGGCACCATCGTCCCCAGAGTATGTGAAGCCACACGGACAGCTCGGTGCGCAGCCACGGGTGCTGGATTTTTCTAAGGCCGAAGTGAAAGAGGCGATCTCAGAGCCATGCAAGATCGAGGGCATCTCAATGGTCCTGGATGCAGATTCTCAAAGAGGGTCAGGTCAGAGAACCTCTGGGCAGACAAAGGAGACGGTGTCAACGAAGCGAGGAAAGAAAGGCAAGAGGGGAGAGGAGACACAGCCGAGCACAGCATCATTTGTACCTCCTAAACAGCACACTGCTATTCCAGAGTTGCAAGAGGAGCCAAGAAAGTCAAAAACATCAGGTGTTGCTGACGTGCAGACAGTGTCAAAGAATCGCAGAGGGAAGACCAACAAGAAAGGAGGAAAAGAGACACCGCCAAGCACAGCATCAGTTGCGGACGCTGGACAGCACTCTTCGCGCCCAAAATTGCAAGAGGATCGGAAAGAGTCAAACACCTCAGGTGTTGCTGACGTGCAGACAGTGTCAAAGAATCGCAGAGGGAAGACCAACAAGAAAGGAGGAGAAGAGACACCGCCAAGCACAGCATCAGTTGCGGACGCTGGACAGCACTCTTCGCGCCCAAAATTGCAAGAGGATCCGAAAGAGTCAAACACCTCAGGTGTGGTTGATGCACATGAGGCGTCACAGAATTGCAGAGCGAAGACCACCAAGAAAGGAGGAGAAGAGACACCGGCAAGCACAGCATCAGTTGCGGACGCTGGACAGCACTCTTCACGCCCAAGATTGCAAGAGGATCCGAAAGAGACAAAAACATCAGGTGTTGCTGACGTGCAGACAGTGTCAAAGAATCGCAGAGGGAAGACCAACAAGAAAGGAGGAGAAGAGACACCGCCAAGCACAGCATCAGTTGCGGACGCTGGACAGCACTCTTCGTGCCCAAAATTGCAAGAGGATCCGAAAGAGTCAAACACCTCAGGTGTGGTTGATGCACATGAGGCGTCACAGAATTGCAGAGCGAAGACCAACAAGAAAGCAGGAGAAGAGACACAGCCAAGCGCAGCATCAGTTGCAAACGCTGGACAGCACTCTTCACGTCCACAATTGCAAGAGGAGTCAAACACCTCAGGTGCTGTTGACTTGCAGACTGTGTCAACCAACCGCGGGTCAGCGGACGGGGGCAAGAAAGATCTGGGGGAGACATCACCGTCAGACCCAGCATCTGATTTTGCTCCACAGTATCCTGAGCGGACTCAGAGGGAGACAGTCCCGATCCAAGCTGTCCCCCGTGCAAAGGCTTTGCTGCACGGCATCCATTTTCCTTCGGATGGTTCTCGGAACGTAGAGCCGGTAGAGCTGGATGAAGAGGCGCGGCTATAGCATGCGACATGGCCACATGGCCCAGCCTGATGTACCGATGGCCACATCCAACTGATGGGTCAATATATTTTGCTAAACCAACTCAAAGCATCCCCCCCTTATGTGGCACAGTATCAGATATCATCAGATATCATCAGATATCATCAGATATGATATCATCAGATATCATCAGATATGATATCATCAGATATCATCAGATATGATATCATCAGATATCATCAAAATCTTTGAGCCATAGCCAAGATGATCAAGATATACCCAGATGCTCCATGGTGCTGGTATATTTTACCTACATGACTGGGTGATTTTGTTCGGGCAAATGTTGGTGTGCATATATCAGCACCATGGAGCATCCAGATATCTCCAGATTTTTCAGGAGAATCTGGAGCCCACTGAGCCCACTGAGCCCACTGAGCCCACTGACTCGCGGCTGCTTCCCGCATTTACCTTACCATCCTGGTGCTCGATCCAGAGGACATTCATCCAATGCGTTGCAGCGACCTGGTCCAACCTGGTCGATGAGCCGTTTGGGCATCCCATAGCATCCAAAATCGTTACGGTTTGGATGTAGGGAAACCATATAGGGAAAGCATATAGGGAAACCATGGTCTCTGTTTTCCTATGTTTTTCCTATGTTTTCCTCATTCTTAACCTTCAAACATGTTCAAACCTTCCATTTCCATCCATTTCCGAATGTTGCTGGCCATTGCTGGGCGTTGGATTCGTGTCATGATTCAGGTCGATAGCCGGAAGGAACGACTTCCAGCTCGACCCCAGTCGACTCCAGCAAGGTCTGAGCAGCATGATTCACCTCAGCTGGAGCCTCCGAGCAGCTGTGTGATGGAGGATGTCTAGTGATGTCGATGTCGACCGAACATTTGGACGCCAAACGATTGATCCGGGCTTGAGCAATTGCCAAGACGAATTCGAAGGTGGCTGTTGTATATGACTTGCCACAAAGTACAATTATCAAAAACGGCACCAAAGACTTGGTGCAAATCCATGGAAGATCCGAATTTCCATTGAAAATCCATGGAGAATCCTGAATTCGATTGGGACATTGCTCCAACTGTGGGATTGAGCGTGTCCCAGTGCATGATCGAGAAGCAGGCGTTGCTGCGCAATGCCACGCATCAAAGATGTGTACTTTGAAGAGGGCTTTGTGAAAATGTCGGCGAGATTGGCAGACATTGGGAAACATGTTTTTTTGAAAGATGGCTTTAACCTTAACACTTTTCTTACCCACTTCGGATTGTCCTTTGCTGGTTAGGCAGGCGACGGTCCCGTTTTCCGATTTTCCGAACATGAAAAGGAAACACTTGAATCATGTTGAATCACTATGCCACTATATGATTTATACGGGTCAAGCTTGCATGAAGACAACTTTCATTTGAACTTGGATGAGTCGCGTGAAGTCCTTTTGACTCTTCGGCCCCAGATAGGATGATTTTTGGGCCACTGACATATGACTTGAGCTTGCATTCACGAGCCGCATTTCCTCAAAGACGCCTGTATTCTGTCACATCTGTCAAATCTGAGTCTTCTGAACCACGATGGCGATGGCCATGTGCAGCGCCTTCTTGGTGTTTGTGTCGTTGCAGTTTGGGTGGGGCCTTCGAGCGAATCAAGGGCAGTCCGATGAGCTTCGCACTGGAAAATGCTGCTGTTACCGGCCAGCGACGTGGCATGTCTACACAAATCCCTTTGGCAAAGCGTGCCCTCTCGAAGGAGACACGTGGTCGCGTGGCTGTGTCAAGGGCTTAGGCAAGGCCGCGCCCTGTGCCAACGGCCCAACCAGGGACGATGTGTACTGTGAAATCTACTACGCACTTGATTGCAACAGCACTCTTCGAAACCCAGCCAAAATCATGTGGAACAAGCCCTGGGAAAAGAGATACAGGGAGCTGACGCTCCGGAAGCTAACGACTGAAGGATGGGAGGATATGGCTAGACGTCCACTGTACAATATAACAGGCAATGTTAAGGAATCCACCACTGTTCCGTATCACCATACTTTCGATGAGTGGCGCGAGATGACATGAGCGTCCAAGATAGAGGTGCCGACATAAAATGTGTAAGAAAAATGGTGAAAAATGCTTGCACGGGCTGTCCCTCGGTGACACACAAACATGACAATCACTGATTCTGATTATATCAATTCATATCAATTCTATGCAGAAAGATCTGAAAGGAAGCAATTTCGATCTTGCATTCCAGCCACTTGGCGATCTGAATCTTGAGGCAAGTCTGAACCCCTTCAAGCCCATCAAATATGTGTACTTTGAAGAGGGCTTTGTGAAAACGTTGGCGAGATTGGCAGATATTTTTTTGCAAGATGGCTCCAAAACTTTTTTGCTCACTTTGGATTGCCACTTCACCTTTGTATTGCCCAAAACACAGCTGAATCATGCTTAGTCTATGGCACTGGCGTCTGGACGGGGAAGTGGGAGCTTATGGGAGCTTATGGGAGCTGCTGACTGTTTTCATTTTTGGTTCAAGAGAGCTGAGAGACACGTGAACGCATCGAGTTTGAGAGTCAGAGTCTCGGATTCTGATAGCGCCGGAGCTGTCGTTTTCTGCAGCTTCGACTTCCAAAATTCTCCCCATGTGCCAGGCTTGTCCCCTTCAGAAATGGCCCGTCGTCCCACACTCTTCGTTCTGGCCGCCGCCGTCTCTCTCCCAGACCCACATTTCCAAGTCGAAGTTTGGAGTGAACACGCTGCCATTTCCAGAGATCTTTGAGGGTTCCAGAAATCTCGCGAGATGTCAAAAGTCCCAGTGAAGTTCGGGGGCAGAAGTGCCCTGCTGCCCGCCTCGTGATGGGTCCGATGTCTCCTGAGGCCTGCGTTTGGCTCTTCTCCTCAAGCATCTCCAGCCCTGAGCAGGAGGTGAAGACATGGCAAGAAGAATTCGGATTTGTGCTGAATTGGTGCACTTTCAGCGCATTGGACGGATTTGCGAAGGATGTACTGAACTGTAGGAACTTGGGACATGTTGGCTGCGCTTTTCATAGGTTGTGACCTTTTCACTTTCGAAACACGGAAGGTCTTCGTTGTCCAGACCCCTGCCCTGCGTGGCCAGGCCTTTCTGGGTCTGTACATGTTGTGAGTGAGAGAGTGACAGGGTCATTGCAGGGGCAGGTGATTCTTCTTCACTCCTTCTCGAGCAGCGATTGTGGATGATTGTGGTCATGCTGCACGGAATGTTTGCTTCGGACTTTTTGGCTATCCGTCTGCGTCATTCTTTCATTTTGTGACCTGATGTGACCTGATGTGACCTTTCAGGGTGCCTTCACTGGCAACACTGTGGAGATCTCCGCAGTTGACTCCCCGGTGGTGTTGAAGGCCAGCCCATTGGTAAAGAGTCAGTCTTGAGCAGTCTACTTTGGTGCATTCCTGTATAGAGCATGAGGAAAATTGATGAAAATTATAGAAAACCAGGGGCAAGCCGGGCAAGGTGATAAGATTTGCCTCATGTGACATCTGATGTGAGGATGATGCGAGGAATCTTGGTTTGGAAAACATGTTTGTTTGAGATTCATTCGGGTTGCCGCAGGCTCTGCCTGAGCCACGCCCCAACGATGCCATGCTGCCAGCAAGAATCTCAAGCCTATATGGCAGTGTATATTGGTTGCTTATGCTGCCGCAAGGTTGGATTGGCATTGTAATCATGCTGCATTCGCCAAGAAAGAAAGGTCAGGCTGTTGAAAGATTTCGTAGGCCGTAGGCGTTTTGGCGAGGTCGAGCTGAACCGAACCTCCTTGTACTGGGGCTTGCTGTTGATTTGCATCCTCTCGGCTTTGGTCTTAGTGTGTAGAAGTCATGAGAGTATCGCTTTTCAGACATCCGAGCTTTCGAAATCTGGAATCGCTGAGAGTCTTTGATTTTCGATTCTTGAACGATTTTTTGTGAACGCCGTCACCAGGCCGTCACGTTGTTTGAACCCAGGTGCTGTTCTCCAGCTACTTCTTTAACTGAGCCGCGATCCCTTCGATCTTTTTGAGCTCCACGAATCGCAGTTTCTGCGATCGTCTCGCTGCGCAGGAGGGCAACACATAGCAGCAAAAAACTCGGCCGAGAAGGGCAACACATAGCAAGTTTTGCAACGATGGTTTTTTGAAGAAACAACATGAAAAACCGTGAAAATCAACAGGAATGCATGGGAAAAACCCTTGGGAAACCGTTGGAAACCGTTGGATGATGTGGGATTTCTTCAGGGTTTCCTGCAGAGAAGGTCTCAAAGGATCCCCGCGTCCCATGCCCGCGCTGTCCCATCCAAGGTGGAAAACTCAGTTGTGGAGCAGCAAGATCTCGTTTTTGTGGCATGACTTATGACTTAAAATGACTTATGACGACTTATATTATGTAACTTATGTATACCATTGTATACCTATAATTTACCTATGTCATCTTTTGTCAATATATGTCAATTTCATCCAATTTCCACAAAGAAGTATGAAGATCTCAGATTCTCTGACTCTTTGATTTTCATCACTAATGGAATCTTTGGGAAAAAGTGGGATCCAAAAGTCCTCCAAGGTACTGACAACTTGTTGAAGCCCTTCCTAATGGCGTTGAAGGTTGGGCGGTAAAGTTGAATGGATTGCCACCAGCATGGTCTGAAGAGTTCCTTTAGCACCTGAATCCAATCTGGTGACCTGCCAATGAGAACAGACCGAACAGGGACAACATTGAAATTCATGCAACAAATCAGACAGGGAGAAGCTGCAATCTGTTTGATTCTGTGGATTTTCGATGATTATGGGGGTACCCTCTTGAATACAGGGTTAAAGACTGACCAGCTACAACTGGCAAAATCTGTTGATTGATGTATCATTGATTTCCGACCATGTAAAAATATAACCTTATTTATCACCACATTTAATAACTTTTTTGGGTCATGTCAGAATGATTTTGAGATATTTTTGGTGATATTTTTGGTCATAAGTCACCAAATTTAATTAGAAGTTTGCATATTTTTGGTCATGTCAGAATGATTTTTGCATATTTTTGGTGACTTTTTTGGGGCCAATGATGTTTTTCACAGCCCCAAAACACCACCAAAAAGTCACCCAAAATCAGTCACCCAACATCAGTCACCAACTTTTCGAAGCCAAAATGTGGCGATCCACTGGGAGGCAGTTGTCTACAGCCTCAGTGGCAAATCTTGGGTGGTCGATGGCCAGCAGGGTTCCGTGGCAGCGACGGCATGGGAGGACGGGAACATTCGCCACGAAAAGGGGGGAGATTTCTATGGAATCTATGCCATTTTGGGATATAGAATGATATAGAACTATAGTAAATGAATGTAAGTTATGTAGAATTGTGATGAATTACGGGATATAGAAGCAACTTACTATGATATCTATTGACATCTATTGACATCTATTGACATCTATTGACATCTATTGACATCTATTGACATCTATTGACATCTATTGACATCTTTGTGCCTGAACATGGGGGAGATCCCCCAAGTTCTGGCAAATCACGGCCGGGCTTAGGCTGGAGCGTGTTGGATGTGATGAAAGCCTTGGAGGTGGAAAGGGCGGCAAACATGGATGGTTTATGGTTTACCCTTTTTCATACCATGGCTTACCACTAAAAATTGCATCGAATCTGTGGCTTTCACGCGGACCACCATGTTTTTTTTTTAAATATTTTCACTGACCCATCACATGCCATCGCAAAAAACACGAGACGTTGTTGAATGCCATGCCAAGCTGTACCCGTTGCCAGGACACATCTGGTGTGCAGCACTCTCAGACTTCACGCCTGCATGTCCATCAATGTCCATGAAAATTGATGGCTACCGCATTATGGCCACATATGGCCACATATGGCCACCAAATATGGGGAAAACAAGGTGTTACAGTCCATATGTCCATCCATATATGATATCTCGGGTACCTCAAATGTGACCCAACTGGATAGGCCTCGACGAGACCAACGATTAATTTTGGGCGACCAAGAGTTGAAGGCAGTGAGTTGATGCCCTGAGAAAACACTAGTGGCTGATCCCTGCAGTGCCAGTTGTGTTGCTTGAGTTGCACTGCCCTGGAGCTGGAGCTTGATTCTACCCTTGAATCCGCAGCTGGTTCAAGCAACACGGCTCTATGTTGTTTTTTCCGAACAACCCTCAGAACGCAGCAGGTGGGTTCCAGAAATCAGAGGAAATTGTGATTGACATTCTTGTTTTTTTCGGGGTGGGTGCTTCCAAAAAGGGAGGGTTTAGACCATTGCAGGGGCAAGCAATGGACGACCGCGATGATGGGGATGCCGGCGAGACCGCAGTGCCAAGTGACATTTCCATCTTGGCCGATCTACTTCAAATCTTGGGGCCTTATCAGAGTCAGGGCCTCCCCCTGACCGAGCTACATGAGAAGCTGCCTGCCCACCTGGCCCACCTGGCTGGGAGCATTGATGTCACCCGCAATTGGCTGCAGCGCTATCCACAGATCATCCAGCTTACTGGGCCCAAGGGCGAGGAGAAGGTGGTGTTGGCCTTAGCCAAGGCTGGTCCCCCCAGTCCCAACGACAAGCCGCCGCCACCGGCCCAGCAAGCGCCGCCTCCGCCGGTGCCGCCCATGCCGGCCCCGGTGCATGGGATGCCCAGCTGGCCACAGATGCCCCATGGCTGGCCGGCACCTCCGGGCCCTGTGATGGGCATGACGGATGAGAAGATGATGAATGGCTATGGCTATGGCATGGGCATGGCCCAACAGACTATGAACATCAGCAAGGACAATGGCAATGCAATTGTGGGGGACGATGACAATTCCAACCCCAGCTCCGTGCAATTGAGGGGGCTCCCATTTAGAGCGAGCGTGGAGGATGTCAAGGGCTTCCTTGGAGACCATGTGAACTACCTGAATCCTGAGAAGAAACCCAACATTTGCCTTCTCTCCAATCGGGATGGGAGGCCCTCAGGCTTTGCTCGCGTCTTCTTTGTGAGTCCGCAGGCTGCTCACAAATGCAAAGATGCCTTGCACAGGAAGCAGATGGGAGACCGCTATGTAGAGGTCTTGGCCTCCGATCGTTCGAGGGGCCGGAAGAATAAGGCTGGGGGAGCGAATGTCGAGGAGAAGGAACAAGTGCAACAGACACCACTTGATGCAGCCACTGAGCAAGCAGAGAAGGAAAGAGTCTTGAGTGAATGTCGAGATCATTTGAGCGCACCAGGTCGGCAACAAACTTTGCTCAGCATGCTTGGAATAGCCCTGACAGATCCAGCACGCAACTACTTGCGCCGTGCCAATCTGGGGCTGAAGCATTTCTTGGCTCGCTTCCCAAACGAATTCCGGGTTGAAGGGCCAAAGGGATGTGAGAAGGTCATTTGGCAAAATCCCGATGGTTTGTGTTACAACCTTCAAGAAAATGCTGCTCCTCATCCTGCTCCTCATCCTCGGACGGTGCCTGAAGAGGAACCTTCAACGCCTGATACCAGGCTGATGTCACCGACCCGGGCACCACCATCTGGAAGTCACTTTATCGCAACACCGAGTGATTGGGGCACTCCACAGGTGAACTCTGGATCCATGGGGATGGACTTCCAGTTCCCGGGCACTTGGCCGCCCTATAGCTTTCCGCCTTGGCAGCCACAGTGGATGCCATGGATGGAGAATGGAAGCAATGCAGTGAGTTCCAAGAAGAAGATCAACAAACCTCCAGGTGCTGAGGCTAACAGTGCGATCTCCAGAAGCCATGCCCATTTGCATCCCCAGAGTCATCCCTTTGCAGAAGAGTCCAGCCAAGAGCTGAAGGATGCAAGTGTTGAGGTGGACAAGAGCGGTGTGGCTGCACTTCGTCTGAGAGGTTTGCCTTTCAGCGTCACCGTGCAGGACGTCCTGACCTTCTTCGCCCAGCACAACGTGGCAGATACCATCCATGACGGACCCAATTCGGCCAAGTTGCTGCCCAAAGCGAATGGCAGGCCCTCAGGGCAGGCCGTGGTTCAGATGCGAAGCCGAAGGGATGCCGACGTCGCACAGAAAGCATTGAATCATCAGTACGTTGGAGGCCGATACATCGAGGTCTTCGTCTATGGCAACGAGGACAAGGAGGAGCTGGGGATGGGCCTGGGAGGCGCCCATGAGGCAGCTTGGTCAGAGTGGTCCAACAGCTACAGCAACGCTTCACCGTGGTGGGGCAACATGGGCAACATGCAAGGGCCTTATCAGAACGAGGCCGAGGCAAAGGATGGGAGTTGGGATGCTCTCATCATGCAGGCCATGTTGCCACTTTCGCAGCAATCCGTGCCTTCGCCCTTTCCTATCTCTGAGGGTTCTTCGAAACCCACCTTGCAAGTCTAGAGACCGGACTGTTCCCGGCGTGCCCAGCCATTGCCGGCACTGGAAAGCGAAGATCATATGAAAGAATGTGAAATGCATACCAGCATGTACCAGCTCACCATGACAGAACATGATACATGACGGCTCATATTTACATGATTTTACATATATTATTTACCATGTCCAGATTGTTTCAAATATTTCAAATCATCTCATGATCAATCCATCGCTCTTTTATCTGGAATGGACAGGTCTTGTGTTTGCAAAGCGAAATGGACACGGCAATGATGAGCCTGGGCGGAAGCAATTTTGCGTCCCTCATTCAGTAGGCTTGGAATGGCAAGCAGAACGGAGATTTCAAGCGCAGGGGGGTGAAAAGGCTGACTGTTGCTGACTCGCCGTGCCGACTTCGTCGCAAAACTGCTTGATGCTGCATGTTTCAGATAGCTTCTGGTGTCATCAACCGTGGACAATCCTTTAGCCATGGAGGTTTATTTTGATTATTTTGCTGGGACAATCATCCAATCTAAGATCTATAGATTCGTCCAGCAAAATGGTGGATTTTCTGCCAGGAAACGGATCTGCTGAGTTTGGACCTCGATGATGTTTTATGAAATGAATCTGAAATGTATCTGAAATGTATCTCTAAGGCATTCTTAAGCTATGAACATCCCCATGTGAACATTCGTTTTCTAAGGTACTCTTGGTGAGGAAGTGCACTTGAGCTTGCTCGTGCGCAATCCCGAGATTGGTGACTGGCTGCAGAAGATCAAGGCTGCGGAGTTCCCGCAGGCCACTTCACCAAGGGGATTCATTGGATTGGTTCATGGGTAAAACAATAAACTGCTTGGTGGTTTGGAACATGAATTTTATTTTCCCCAATGGTTGGGATGATGATCCAATCTGACGAACTCATATTTTTCAGGGGGGTAGGTCAACCACCAACCAGTATATTTATTTATATATTTATTATGGATGGGTACAGTAATATTGACTTTATGGGGAGAATCTAAAGATAGATATTTCATGATATTTCACATGATTTCACCAACTTAGGTCAGATTCTTGGCTCTGAAACTGGGACCCTGATCGATGGCAAATTTTTGATGGGAAGATGTGAGTTTTTTGTTGACCGGCGATTTTCCAGACAAACCCAAACAACGAAACGCGGATCACCCCGGACTTCTCGAACGTATGTGGGTTTGTTCAACTTTTGAGTGGATCATTGGATTGGTTTTGTTGCGAAAAATGAGATGATTTTGATTTTGACATAAAACAGTTGGAGTTATAACTTAATTCAAGTGTGAAGTCGACATGTTGAAAGAAAAACACAGATTCTTTTTTCGCACTTCACGTTTGCATGTTGTCATGGCTTTGACACGGAGAGTCAAAGTTCAGGATCTCTTTCGATCTGCCCCGGAGCACATTCGGGACAACCAGGAGATTGCTTTGGCAGTATCTCCGACGAGTTTCGGATGCAAGGTTTGCTGTCATACATCGCATGTGATATTGGGTTTTGCTGTCATACATCTTCCGCTCATTTTCCAATTCATCTCGATTTCTTCAAAATGCTACTTGGATCGCAGCTTATCTTAAACATTCTTAAACTGCAATTATTCCTTTTGTGTTCCCATATTGACAATGCGAGGCCCCGCAGTTCCAAGTTGTCTTTTAATCATTGTTAAAATTTAAATTTACCACCCATTAATGAGTTAGATCTAATAGCTATCCAAGTTATGGTCAACTCAGCGATTTCGTCAACGGGCCTCACCTGGCAGGTGGTTTCAAGACACGGCTTTTCGCTGAAGTTCGCATCCCACAACCTGCGTGACGACCGCCAAGTGGTGCTGGCAGCTGTCATGACCCCAGAAATGCGGAGAAATCCGAAGCAACGTGTTCAAATCGTCTACTCCACGGAAACAGCTTTGACAATCTTTGACATGTTTTGTTTGCCACATCCCAAGTGAGATCAAAATGATTCTTCTCCCTTATGTTCAATCGTATGAAGGTAATTATTTGGACAGGTCCTTCTTTTTTCAAAGCCTGCTTTTCCAGAAACATGGCAAAATGCTGCAAGTTGCGATGTTCAGCATGGTGAGATCCTCAAATTCATTGGGAAAATGCAGGAAGCTTCACATTTCAGCTCCGTTTTTCCAGGTGCAGCAAACGGGTGCAGCTCTGGCCTATGCATCTGAGAGTTTGAAGGCGGAGAAGGTGCAGCAACTGTAGCACTGTACTGTAGCTGTTGACAAGGTCAGGCTTTCCCAAAGTATAGCTTAGTCTGCCAAGTCGACTTAGGACTTGGTTAACTATTGTTTAATGAGGATGTAACTATTGGATCTATTGGCAATCAAACCAACTCATCACTGGGGGGGCCTCACCTTACATGCTATTGTGACGCTATTGTGACTAATTATATGGGTATATGGAAGATGATTTGAACCCGTACCCATTTAAGTAGGAATTTAGACAACTATTCTGGGGGTAACCCCCCCCAATTCATAGTCAGGGAGTAGTCTCCGGGGGTTGGCCGCCGTTGGCCCGGTTGAGAAGTGGATGTTTCCTTCCCGGGCCCTTTCTTCCCCTGGTGCTACCCTGGTGATTCTTGGTCTGCATTTCCTTGACCAACGGATCCCGAAAGATGTGACATACTGACATACTGTACTTCCTTTTGATGTGGGGAAACTGTTGATGGGGTGGCTTGGTTACAGTAGTCTTAAGGGTTCAAGTCAATGGGGGTACCCCTTTTGACATAATTTATTACGATAATACTTACTTGCATATCTTTAATAGTATATAAAATATAATTATATATAGCATTATATCTGTATATAGCTATGATATGTTATCATCGACAGATGAATTTGTGGGGCTTCACTTTTTTTCTTGGTATCTTGACATATCTTGACGATTGACCCCCAAAAACTTGGAGAATCCCAGTGTCGGAGGACCTGGTCCTACTGGCCGTGAAGTGCCACGGAGCCGCACTGGAACATGCCTCGCAGGAGCCGCGCTGGATGATCATCCATAGTGAGATCTACCGTAAGAAACCTCGGACCATGATATAAAATATTATAAAATGATAGAAACTATTCTAAACTTAGATTAGTGATCCACAGCAGATCCATTCATGATCATTGTCTAGAAAGTATGTTTATATTAGATGAAATAGAATGATGATCCAAACTTTTGGTGGCAAAATAAACATACTAAAATAGAAATATAGGATCCTGTGAAACCAGCTGCCAGTAGAGTGCATTGACTGAACATCATTCACCTTTTTGCCATGTGTATTTTACCTGCAGGTTTTCACTTGGAGCCATTAGGCACAAACTAGCCCCTCGACGGGCCCC
>Ga0126342_10011480_pt1 | contig 15830 bp, 14 predicted proteins | sample Cyp1metagenome_FD_92528 | JGI IMG/M metagenome (GOLD analysis project Ga0126342, IMG submission 92528) | Coral microbial communities from Lord Howe Island, Old Settlement Bay, Australia - Cyphastrea 1 metagenome | ecosystem: Host-associated > Invertebrates > Cnidaria > Coral ... | reverse complement strand
TAAAAATGGTATTTTCATAGGTATTGATTGGATGTTCATCCCACTAAAAATGGTATTTTCATAGGTATTGATTGGATGTTCATCCCACTAAAAATGGTATTTTCATAGGTATTGATTGGATGTGAATATCCCACTAAAAATGGTATTTTCATAATTATTAATAGGTATTGATCCATAGCCACATCCCCATCAAAGTTCTTTTTTTGAACCCCATCAGAATTCTCAATTTATGACATACCCGGCCTGGTAAACGTTTACAGTTTGCGAACTTGAAGCCATGGCCCAGTCGAAATAGTGGATTTTCCCATTAATTAATAGCATGGTGGATCTTTCCATAGTTATGTTAATTTACCAGAGGATAATCCCATGACGCCACGCAACGAAGTTGGTTTATAAACTACATAACACATAACTGTAGTATACCAAGCAACTAAGTTGGTTTACAAACTACATTCTACAACTATAGTTAACTATAAGCATAAACTGCATCAAACATAATCATCATATACCAAGCAACTAGGTTTATAAACTAGATTATACAACTATAGTTAACTATAAACATCTATAAATTACAGATTACATCCTTCAACTCAACCTTTGCTCACCTTTCCCACCCCCCGTTGAGGCCTCTGAGGGCATGGTCCATCTCTTGACCGAGCTGATACTCTTAGATCCCAGTCGTCTGCCCATCGATCAGCTGATGCCCACGCTGGGGGAGGCCAAAGCCCACGAGCCCGCGGTGGTTTTAAGGGACTTGAAAGGGACATGGGGAAAATTTCGGCGAACAAGATAACAAGATGGAGATTTATGGTCGGATGAGACATTTTTGTTGGGATTTTTTGATATGAGTTTGAAAGGGAGGATTTAAACTGTAACAGGACAGATTTGAGCCGCAAGAATGGGATTTGACCAACTGAAATGGGAAATAAATAGAGAAACGAATAGTGATTCCGCAAGAGTCGCTAGCAAATCAGCAACATGTATTTAAGCAACACACTGGTGATCACATGTGGGATCATGGGAAAGCCATAAATTTCGTGTTTTGAGTTTTGACCGTTATTTTTTTTGATGACACGTACAAATAGTCTTCGTTTGTTGCGGACCCTGTTGAACCAGCCATTGAAGACTTTTCGGAAGGGTTTTGGTCACGGCATGAGATTGAATTGGGTGGTGGTCCATGGTTGTGCTCCATGCTCCATGCCCATCATTCTGGGCCTCCAACGTTCAACCAGGTGCAAGAACACACCTGCATGATCAACTAGACAATGGTGCTCCCTAGCTCAGTTGGCTTATGAGATTCTATAATGGAGGTTTCCCAAAATGGGGGTCTACCGGGTAGCCCAAGAAATTATCCATTTTATTTTCGATTTTTCCATGAAACAAAGCATCCAATGAATCCAATGCTCGCTTGGGGTACCCCCATGACTATGGAAAGCCCATGAAACCCCATGAAAGACTAGGTGACTATGGTAGATTTATATCATTTATATGGCTATGGATCAATACCTATACATACCATTTTTAGGGGATGAACATCCATTTACCAGCTATTTTGATGTGAACTACAGGGGGATAGGGTTTTGACCCATCCCCATATCTCTATTTTCTGCCAACCATTTCACACCACCTCCACCAGGCCTATGCGTGCTCACAATATCGCAGGGACCTCAGAGTCTGTTGAGATCCGAAGCCAGCCCAGTCAATGGTAGTTATGTATGGCTGCATGGAGACTGTTTGAATGGAAAGCTTGGTGAACTATGATGGTTACTATCATACTTGAAGTATAACACAATTACCCATTCGGTTCACAGTTTTTTTTTTTGCGTTTATCTTTCTTCAAAGTCCTTACTTTGACGCCAGGTCATCATCATCTGCTGAAGCAACGCGTTTGCGAACGGCTTCCTGAGCTTTCTAAGGCCGAACGGCTTCCTTTTTTTAAAAATTCAACCAGCTGAAATCTCAGACCTTTTTTGATTCCTAAACATGGACTGATTTCTGCATGGATTCTAGCCACTTGGATTTTGTGAGTTCTTTTTTTTGGGGTAGATTAGTTTACCACATAATCGCACCCCACTAAAATTTGCCAAGTTTTAGTAGCAAAACGAATTCATTGAAGGCCAAGACAAGATTTCATTGTGATTTCATTGTGGGAACAGTCCAACAAAGATCTCGATTTAGATGAAATTACATTTTTGGCCGGTACAACCATATCAACCATGACATTTGGCGGGTAACATCAAAATTTTCATTGGTAAAATGTCACGTTGGGCTGCGGAACCACCGTCGTTCCAGGCGCTGGGAAAGGATCTGCTGCCCCACATGCCGCAGTTGCTGAAGACGACTGCCACCTGCGCCCAGCAGGACAGTCATGGACTGGAACATTTACCCATGAAAATCATGACTTATAATAAAGAAATTTACTATTATTTACCTATTTATTTACTATATTTACTATCATTTACCTATTTATTTACTATATTTACTATGATTTACCTATAAATAATAATAATAGTAATAATAATAATAGTAGCAATCCTACTATAAATCCATGATTGCTCCAATCCATTATAGGCAAATGATAGCCACTATTGCACAGGATTGGAGCTACAATGGATTGGTAAATGATAGCCACTATTGGGGGAAAAAACTCGTCATGAGTCATTTGACTATAGTTTTACCTCTTTATCTACCTAGTTTCCACCCCAAACGTACCTGGGGTGGGAGCAAACCTGTGGCCAGTAACTCCCTAAGGTCTAACTCTTCGGTATCTCTTGGGGTGGAGTTTTACTGTAAAATCACGCTGAATCTCCATCTCCGTTCTCGATGGTTTCATAGAAAAAGATGGATTTCTGTGGATCCAGCACCCCATTTCTGACCCAGCGCTAGCCACCTGGTTTGGTGGTTTCAAACATGACTGGATTATATGCTTTTATTTTCCATCATAAAAAAGGGATGTCATCCGAAACCCATTGACTTTCACTCCATCATTTTTCAAGATGGTTTTTTAAGCACCAACCAGATTCAGACGATGTGCTTTTTAGTGAGTCAATCTCTTGCGGGGGCAACATTTTCTTGGGGGCGTAACCCGTAAGCCACAAAGCGCCACGTGAGGGAGGTCTTTACCCATGATATTGCCATGACGTTGCCATCAGAACAATTATGATTAGTGCTGTAGTGGCTATGAAACCATCAACAAATGGTATTTAACCATCAATATATTCAATATGGGATTTAACCATCAAACATGATATTGATATATTTACAATGGAACACATGCACACACACATATGTATATATATTAGGACCTGCATTAGCCTGTTTGTTGGGGGGCGTCTGTTAAATCCAGAAACTATTTCCTAAGATTTAGGAACTATTTGCAAAACCCCGCAAAAACATGCAAAAACTATCCAGAAACTATTTGGGACTATTTCCTAAAAATCAAGAACCATTTGCAAAACCCAAGAGACTTAAACTTGCAAATTTTAATGGGAAATCAGGCAACGCATTCGTATGGTTTCAGGGGAAATCAATGAAATCAAGGAATCCCTTGCAAGGAAACCAATAAGGGTGATTGTCCGATAAACTCTTGTGGACTTGCCAACACTGAGTCGTCAATTGCGGTTTTTATTTCCGGCATAAGAAGACCCAATGGATTCCAATGGTATGTGCTGAGTAGGTGCCCAAGTTGTCTCAGGTCGGTGCATCATTCGCAGTAGTTGCACATTGAATGATTTGGCAATGTGTCAAAACCTTGTACCCCTGGTGAACATCAAAATAGCTGGCAAATGGATGTTCATCCCCCTAAAAATGGTATTAATAGGTATTGATCCATACCCATTTTTCTAATTCCTCAATTGTGCATTCCAATGCATCGGCAGTGTGCCATTGGCTGAACATGTTGCCAATGTACCAATGAATATTTTTCCAATTTTCAAGTTTCCATCAAAACGCATTGGCATGCAGGTGGCCATTTTTCCAGATTGCGTGGCCTTAGCCCAACATTTTGACGATGCCCTCTTTTATCGGTTCTATTCCCGTTTCGCTTTTCTTCCTTTTTCTCTGTTCTCTTTCAGTGTATCTTTTCTTTTTTTCCTTTTTCTCTTCCTTCTCCTTTGGCTTCTGTTCTCTTTTCTCTTCTCTTCTCTTCCCATTTGCTCCTTATACCCTTTCTTGGTGTGCACCGCGCAGTTGATATACGCATCATTTTGACTTGCGGTACCATTGCGGCCATGTTTTTTACTGCGCGCCTTGAATTTTGATCATGCACCCTTCAACGCAATTATTGTACATCCAAACTATCAGACAGAGTCAGTACAAGGCTGGTAGGCACAAGAAGGGCATTTGAGGGACGGCTCTGGCATTGGGTGTTGTCTCTTGGTGCAGTGCAGCCAGTTCAAGCTTGCACCCACAATCAAAGCTCTCACTGCAACTTACACGAGGTCAATGAAGAACCTGTACAAGCACGTTTGAGCACATTTTGGATCATGTTGGTACTATACCTGTTGTAACGGCAGGCATTACCCTTCCACGGGCATCACAGTGTACATGGGAGTTTGAGGGTTTGAGACGCCTCTCCGCCTGAATCTGAGAAAGTCCAAGCCATGGATCCTTTCAGCCTTGGAGTTGTCCTCCAACTTGCAGCCCATGGTGCAGGCGGCAGTGCGGTGGCAAAAGCGGTTGCCACTGCGACAGCTGCCGCAACAGTTGCAGCTCCCACGTGTGCGCTCTGGTTTCCCGCATCTGTTGCTGTGGCTTCAGCCCTTGGTTTGGCGGCAATCTCGTGGACGTTGCTGGAAATCGTTCAATCCCCTGACCTGCCTTCTGAGACTCGTACACCGAAGATGGTTCGTAAAGACCGAAAGCTTGAACTTAAGAACCAGAAGCAGCCGCGATGGTCTCTGCCAACAACATGGTCATCGCACAAGCGGCAGCTGCGCAAGCCCCCATGCGTTCAGCAGGTGGAAAACTTACAGCAAGTGGGTCTCAGCGTGCCAGAGGATGCAGAAGAGCTGGCGTTTCAAGGACATGGAGGTGGCTGTGAAAGTGCTTCCCATGCATTAAGATTCTGTCCAACTTACGGAGGCACCAGCACCGACACATCTTGAAGATGCATGCCTGCATTCTGAGCGGTGACACATATTTCCTCGTGGCAGAGTTGATCGTTGGCAGGGACCTCGAGACGTTACTCTTTTCACAATCATTTGACAATTACGCTGGTGAACTTCAGTTCTACGCCTGGTCATGGTCGACCAATCCAGTTGCTTAAAGGTAGTAAATTTTTGGCATGGCTGAGGTGGTCAAAGCACCATTAACCTCCTGCAAGAAGTCCACGGCCCATTACTTGGCCCCTGAGATCATGACAGTCAATCGGCAGGTGGAGGGATTACCAGGCTACGGCCTTGTGGCAGACGTGTGGAGCTTCGGGGTGACCCTGTACTTCCCCAGCAGTCACAAACCCTAATCTCCAACTTAAGCCGAATTGTTCCCAGCCGCTCCCAGCCACTCCCAGCCGCTTCCAAATCTGTTACTATGTGCAACTAGCTGGGAACCGGCTCCCGCAGCTAGTTGCTAACGGCGTAATATGTCGCATATCATAAGATTATGATGCAGCATTATTTTGGTGATTTGCTATGTTCTAACTTGTAGCGATATTTTCAATTTAGTCTGTCATGCAACATGTTATATGAATATATGACAACAGCTGCTACCTTGCAAAAGAACCTATATACAGATTTCACCATGTGAAACTCCAAGAAAGGTGCGTACATACTGTATCCATCCTCCTTTCACACTCAGTGACATGTATGGATACGTGTTGTTCAAGATGATGATCATTTGAGTCAAGGTTTCTTTCATTCATATGTTCGCACTTTCTTTTGTCCACAGTTGTGTCTTCATTTTCTTCTTTCACATATATAGTGTTCTTGATTGTCCTTCTTAGAGGTATTTTCTGTGAGTTTTCTGTTTTCATTTTGCAAATAGTTTCCACATTTTTGGGAGTAGCTGGGAGCGGCTTCTGGGCCATGTTTGTCATACAACAGACAAACAGGCTGATGCAGCCCCTAATGTATATATACATACACATGTATATTATATAAATCTAATCTGGATGAATTTGATCATTACTTCACGTCGTGACGTCACTGGAATGATGGGTAGTAAGGGAATTCCTCCCTTATTGAAGTTGTTTAAAACATTTTTCAGGTTGGTGAATGATTATAATTCACCTAGATTAATGACAAACGCTCCATGTAAGTTTGGATATTAGATTTGATCATCACAACGTGGTGGCCCCAGTTAGTTTTTTCGGTTTGTAAACCAAGTTAACTAGTTCGATATTTCTACCATAAACCCAACAGTTAACTTAGCCCACTGCGCCACTAAGACACCCCGACACATTGTGGTCCTCAGCTGAGTCGGTTGTAATTATAACCCTTAAGCAGGGGTAAACCACCTTGCATAGGATACTTCTCCTGGAAAAAACATGTTTATCCAGCTGGAATTGATCTGCATCCCTACCATGAAGCCGAGTTAAGCTGCTATTTCTACGAGATGAGATCTCCATTTAAGCGATAACTTGGTGAATAACTTGGTGAATTCAGGGGAGATTTTTCCAGCTAGAAAAAACTTCTATCCAGCATCAACGGTTTTTCGATCGCCAGGCGGCTCACAGTGCTCTGAAGCAGGAAGCTCTTGAGGATCGGATGTCAAACCCATGGAGTTCACAGCAACATTTGCCAGAAAATCACCCAGTCATGTAGGTTTTTATATACCACCATGGGTTGTTTTTTTCGGGATTTGAGGAACACTTACAGCTCCATGAATCGGATCTCACTCGTCAGCTCGGATATCATGACCACTAAAGATTCGAATTCGTTTGGAGGGTTATTACATTTTTGTGGCTCAAAATGGCGGACTAGTCGTTTTCAGAAGATTAAACTAAAGCATTTGTTTTGTGGCCAAACTGGTTGATCCACAATAAGTTATTGGCATTTCGATGATGTTCCAATCCCATTTCCATCGATTGCTGGAGGGTACCAGGAAGATGGTTCGTCCAATTTTACGGGAGATGGTACCCGGCCTGGTAAATAAACAAAAAGCTATTGAAAATGGCCATAGAAATAGTGGATTTTTCCATTAAAAATGGTGATTTTCCATAGTTATGTTAGTTTACCAGAGGGTACCAGGAATTGTATGGTTCGGCAAAGGTGCAGAGAGAATCTGGATGAGTGCTTGTTCTGAAGTTCGCTCGTTTCGAAGCAACCAACTTGCATGAGTGATGCGTTGTTTCATATATTTTCATATTCTCCCGATAGCACCGAGCGAAGAGCCAAAATCCTTCAGCCAAATTTGGTGATGACCCTGCTGTGCCACCACAATGTCCAGCCGCTAATTCAGCCAATTTTTGTATGCAAACATATCACTGTTGATTGGTTATGACATTGGGGGGGATTGTGGCTCATGAACCTACCTGGTTTTTCATGGGGATGAAATGAACTAACCCTGATGGAATATGATCCAGAATTTCCTGGGATGGGATGGGGTACCCGGCCTGGTAAATAAACAAAAAGCTATTGAACATGGCCATAGAAATAGTTGATTTACCCATGAAAAATGGTGGATCTTTCCATAGTTATGTTAGTTTACCAGAGGGTATCATAATTTTTCCTTACATAATACACATGATCAGTTGAAAAATTGTGATTTTCCATGGTTTGTTAGTTTACCAGAGGGTAGCTCGACTGTGCGATTTTCTGCAATGTTCCTCAAAGGCTGTCGCATGCTTGGCACAGGTGCTACGCTGCTGGAAAGGATTGTCGGATCCTCAAAGCATCTGCGAAACAATCAGAGCTTTTTGATGCTCTTTGTCGAAGGAAAAGAGGTGCTATCAGCCCCTACAATATCTGGTTTGTAGTTTCAACGAACTTCTTTTTCCATTCCTGAATTGGATGGCGGTCCAAATTCGTTAGGGGAATTATTTCCCAAGAATGGCCTTACAAGTCATGTGGGAAATCGTTCTAAATTCTCGTTGATGGTCAATACTTGGGGGTGTAGTGGAAGCATAAATTTTGTGGCTTAAAGCTCACCAGAGTTGTAGGGATTCTAAAAACAACTTATGGAGGTTATTACCACTTATACCTTAGTTGTAGCCATGAATGTTGGCGAATATCTTGATTTTGGGTGGGCGAAGTTCTCAGTCACCTTGTCTCGGGTGGAGAGACGCAGTGACGTTTATAGATCTACAAAAAAAATCAACAACGTTAGCCTACTTATAAACCAACTTAGCTATCATAAATCAACGGAAAAAAATCATAAACCAACTTAGCTATCATAAATCAACGGAAAAAAAATCCCAATCGTTTTTGTTCCTCGTAAATCCCCGGCACCCCATCGGCTGAAGGTATGGAGAAGACTTTGAGGCTGCCTGTGAGGCGGCAAAGATCGATCCCAAGGCGCTCCAACTGTGAAACTCCCATGGGCCAATGGGAGATCTTCAGGATTCAAAAATGATGGAGGTACTGACTGTACTATATGTTTGGGCATATTTTCTATATGAACTGGCCATGAAAAATGGGCTTTCAATCCTGATTTTTTTTTGATTTTTTGTTCCATCTCTGATGGGCTAAGCCCTGTCTGACAAGCCGGGCATGGCTCATTCGAGCTAGAATACATCATTGTTATTATAGTTATAAACCAACCATCATAAATGCACTTCATGAGGCTTTCCTGTCTGACCCGGGCATGGCCCCAAATCGCGTTGGCACCGTCGAATCGGAAATCACTTGGAAAAAACGATCCCATCCTCAACGAAGCGATTTGGAGCGGATGGGGCCCCCCAGTGATGTAAGTTGGTTTACAAGGCCATCTAAATATCGTTGTAAATATCATACATGATTGTTATTATATATGGTTATAAATTAAATATCATACATGATTGTTATTATATGGTTATAAATTATAAATCTCATACATTGTGGTGATTATAAATATCATCGATATATAGTTATGTTCACCAACTTAGCTAACTATGTAGGGATTCATGATCTCCCTATGGAAAATGGGGAGACCCTTGCGCCATCAGGTCTTGAACCCGAAATGAGAGGGGCGCGGCCGATTTAGGGCGATTTTGGTCGGTGGGGCCAGATCCATGGGGATTTCGTGGGGCAGAAGTGGCAGAAATGAGATGAACATCTGGGCTCTGAAAAGTGGGGGAAACCCAGAATTTTATCATCCGGTTGGTGGTGACTGGAACATGAATTTTATTTTCCCCATTTTCGTTGGGATGATGATCCAATCTGACTTTCACTCCATCATTTTTCAGATGGGTAGGTCAACCACCAACCAGTCATGGTCTACCCTCTGGTAATTTAACATAGCTATTGAAAAATGACCATTTATCGTGAGTTTTCCCATGAAAAATGTTGATTTTCCATAGTTATGTTAGTTTACCAGAGGGTATCATAATTTTTCCTGACATAATACACATGATCGGTTGGAGGATGCTGGAGGTATATCCCATTTTCAGACACATCCATCTCAACTTGAAAGTGCTTCGGAACTGTCAGCAGGGAGCATTTCTGTAAGCCACTCAGTTTTTGAAAGATGAGATGGTTTGAGGGCCAGAATCATTGGATTGTTGAGAACATGCTCAGGAAAAAAACAGGCTTTCCGGGTGTTTCCGTTTTCGATTTCCTGAGATCCATCCATTTACAAACCAAATATCCCAATGGTTCGTGTTTAATCCACCATTCTTGATGGTAAAATCCCATATGTATCACATTTATCCAAGACTCGGTCGGGAAACTCTTTTGGGACAAGCAGGATCCGCCCTGCCATGCCGGTTTGTACAGCCCGGCAGACATGAGGGAGACGAAAAAGCGGGCGCTGACTGAGAAGAGATTTTGTACTCTGAACATGTGAAGGTTTCCTAAAATATGGGGGTACCCCAACAAAGTTATCATCCATTTATGGATGGATTTTAATGGGATTTTCCATGAAATACATCATCGATCTTGAGGTCCCTGAGGTGGATTTACACCCAGCTGACATTTTTCCATAGGGACACCAGTCTCCAATGGGATGAGGCTCGGTAAAAAGCATTGGTTTCCTGTCAGATCAGTCGCACAGTTGGCCCATTCCGAGCGATGGGATGAGTCAATGGATTAAGGGAACCAAAACTGGACATGCCTACAAGGTGGGGGCCCCCCAGTGATGTTAGATGGTTTAGATTCACCCCATGAATACTATAGTTATAGGTACCATAAACCAGTTCGTGACATAGGAGTTATGTGAACCCCAACTTAGCTATCTAGAATTGATGGCAGAAACCAAGGGTTTCCTGTAGATTTTTCCCCTAGCCTAATAATGTCTAATATTCACCACGCTTCGCATGAGACGACCCACGCCGCTGAAAGGGAAAGTGTGGCGACTTGGGATTGCCATGTATTGGGCCACCATTTCCATCCATTTCCCATGGTTTTGAGTTTCCCTTTCCATGGTTTTTTTCCGTGGAACACACGAGTTATAACCCACCCTCGCCCATTTTTTGAGTGCGACTTAGGAAGGAGCCGCCTGCAATACGCTGGAGACTTAGCTCTACTGTTTTCGGTTCCTGGTGCATCTGCGGATCTAAACAGTCCAGTTTTTTTGGGATATCAGATATATCTATCGATTGGTGTCTTCCAGAAATGGCGTACTACATTGGTACAATGTATACCCCAAGGTTTTTTCAAGGCACTTGACATGGAAAAAAAGGACGATGCTGGGATTTTGGGGCACCAGAAATGAGATCGAAGCAGGTCCGTTGCCGGAGATAGTTGTGGAGGCCAGCCTGACCGCAACTTGCCGAGAAAAAACTCCTTGACCCATGCCACCAGAGGTGCCCTTTTTCCGGGAAAAAAACAAGATTTCAACATCTCGGGAAATCACGGCTGAAGATGTGTTTTCCTACTATTTCTGATGATCATCTACTAAATCAAGGTTTTGTTAATTGTAATATTGGAATGTATGACATGTGGTCTCTTCGAAGTACCGGGCTTTGTTTAGGTGCCCATTTAAAACTCGGTCAGGGATCCGGCAAGATGGCAAAATTTGAACCTCAGATCTGGAAGCAATCGCTTGTTATGCTTGTTGATTAAGGGGAAACCTGCAATGTGAGGCCCCCCAGTGATGTTAGTTGGTTTATAAGCCCCAGTAGCTAGTTATAAGTACCATAAACCATAGTTATTGGAGTTATGTTCACCAACTTAGATATCTTGGGGGCCTCACATTGTGATAATAAGATGGGACCTTCACTTCCCAAACAACCACACCAGTTCGTAGCGAGGCTCTGGGCTGGATTTTGCCACGCTGCCCCAGTTTGTTCGCTAAGTTGGGTTGAAAACACCACAGCTTATCGAATGGGTTGACCTGGTGAATATATAAAACTCATTATATAACTCATTATAGAACTATATACAACTATAGCATAGCACATATATATATGTATAACTATAGATATCTATATACTAGTATAGCTAGATGGCTGCAAGCTGCTGCAACCTTTTAAGATAGGGGCTTTCCTGTAGATATTGGAACCATCCCTCTAGATTTAAAATGGGGGGGTTCCATGAATTTGGGACAGCTTAAACATCCCCTAAAATGCTGGATGTTGATCCTTTTCTATACGAAGAGTGCCACCTCCCCCCGTTTTCGAGATGTTTTTTTTGGGTCAGAATTGGGATAGCTGTTTGGACCGAGACTGATCATTTCTTGCTCAAGTCCATTGTCCATTTCAGAGGATCCTTTTGCACCAGAACCATGGGCTCATAAAATTCCTCCTAGGGGATGATAATGGGCTGGGACAAATTATTGGCTGGTTGGTGGTGACTGGAACATGAATGGATTATGACTTTCCATTCAGTTGGGAATAGAATAATCATCCCAACTGACGAGTTTTCCATCATTTTCCAGAGGGGTTTTGGTAGCCCCCACCAACCAGTTGGGATTCCCCATCTTGAGCGATCAGAATCGGATTTTTAGTTGTGCAAAGTCCAGGAGTCTAAGCTGACCTCGCGTCTTCGAGAAGATAGCCAGGCGCTCTGATGTGCCGAATGAGGGTTTCACAAACCCCACTGCAGGGAGGATGAAGCGAGCTCTGCTCGGGAAGAACCAACTGCTTTTTTGAAATCCGTAGAACAATGATGAACACTTGTGATGACCATATATCAATGCATATGGGGGGTTCCTAAAATGGAGGATCCCCAAGTCACCATGGGTTTCAGTACCAAAATAGTTCAATTTGGGATGATTTTGGGTACACCCATCTTAGGATTTTTTCACATATAACTATATATGTAAATACATATATGATATTATTAGCTATAGAAGAAATCTGAACACTGTGATCAACCATGATCACCACTTGTCAACATCTCAACATCGAAGTCGTCAACCAAAAAACGCCAAGCCGGAAGGTTTTCCGCAGCCGTAGATCGAAATTTTTCCCCATCAACCGGGGCGGCGACGATGTCCAGTTTCGTGGCATTCCTCTCGGGCGCTGATCAGTACGGCCGTTGGGTGCCGGAGCAGGAAATCACGGCCTCGGCCTATCTGGGCGGATCCACGGTGGACTTCAGCCAGGCGCTCTTCAAATATCCGGTGCCTTGGTCGGAGGTTGGTGGAGCATAGATCTAGGTCACCCATGGTTGGAGTGAGTTGGAGCTACTTTGTGCTTTTTTTGGTTTTCGAAATGATAGCTGGAGAAATTGGTTCTTGGATGTTCTTGGGGGATTGGAGTTGGAAGAACATTGAAGAACAACATCACATGAACATCAATCTTGATTCAGCTTACGTAAAACCCTGTTATAGCTTATTCATGCTTATTCATAAATTTGGGATGTTTCACCAACCTAAAGATGCAGATAGACTCCCGCAAAGGAAGGATGTCAAATATGGCTATTCCAAATGGGTGAACTGCCATGGTACATGAGTCTCCCTGTTCCTGGAGTATGTGCCGGTTCGATGGTTTTTTCCAATGTTTGATGGCAAAGTCAGCAAATGGATACCCTCTGGTAAACATACTTAAACATACAAACAACTATGGAACACCAGCATTTTTAACAGGTGAATCAACTATAAATTGCAATTTTCAATAGCTATGTGAGTCATCAGCAGAGGGTATTCACGAGGAATTGCCGGTGGCGATTTTTTAGCTCCAAATTCCAAGCTGCAAAGTGGAAACACAAATTCCAAAGTTATACAAGACAAACACTACTCGTAGCAGCTCCTTGAACATTTCACAAGACAACCCATCAAAATCATCAAATCACATCTAAGCGACCATAAACACATCCATAATACCACTCATCCACTCAACAAAAATCCCATCAAATCTCAAACAAATCCATGGAAAAACCCAAAAACATACATCAACCCCCAGAAAAAATCATAACATGTCCCAAACCATATGTATTTTCTATAAAATGGATTTTCATCAAAATCACCATCATTTTCATCAAAATCCATAATTTGTCCCAAGATCACATTTTTTTCGACCCCCATCCCATCCTGGTTGGTGGTTTGGAACATGAATCTTATTTTTCCATAGATTGGGAATGTCATCATCCCAACTGACCCCCCTCTGGTAAACTAAAATAGCTATTGAAAATGGCCATAGAAATAGTGGATTTTCCCATTAAAAATGGTGGATCTTTCCATAGTTATGTAGCAGTTTACCAGAGGTTAAAACCACCAACCAGGTGGGTTCAATGGTGGCTTCATGGTGAATTATCGATGAAAAATGCTGGTTTTTCATGGGATTTCTGAGTGATTTGATGTTTTTTTTTTTTCATGGGATTTTCAGAGGGGTAGGTCAACCACCAACCAGTTGGGATTCCCCAAAATCACCATCATCTTCATCAAAATCCATACCCTCTGCTAATTTAACATAGCTATTGAACATGACCATAGAAATAGTGGATTTTCCCATTGAAAATGGTGGATCTTTCCATAGCTATGTAAACGTTTACCAGAGGCTAATTTTTGGGTCCCAAAAATCACCTCCATCCCATCCCACGATATCCCAAGGTCATCACCATCCGTTCCACCGCCTTCTGGGGCAGCGTCACGGTCATCGTCCCGCCCAACGTGGCGGTGGAACAAGATGGCGCCGCCATCATGGGAGGCTTTGGAGACACCGGAGGAGTTGGGGATGATGCCGAAAATGCCGTGGGAACAGGGGGAAAGGTTGGACCAGAAACCGCTTTTTTTGGACTTCAACATGCTATTCCAACCATGAAAACGTGGGAAATATCATGGAAATATCATGATGAGAATGAGGTTCTAGTGAGGAAACTTGGATTTTCATGGGAAAATCATCTATGAATAGTGAAATCTGACTGAGATTCTGATTGTTTAGTAGTTCTGAAACATTTGGCAGTTGGAATTTCAGAAAATCACCACACCCGTATAAATGGGTTTGTCTGAAAATTGTGGGGAAGAAACCCAAAACCGTTGGTGACTCATCATATTTCCACATATTTCCCGATTCCATGCTATACTATTGGACACTTGGGGGTATGCCATCCAGCACACCCACCTAGTAAGTGGTTAGCCAACTTAGGATATTCTTTATATTACAGATGGATTAGTGATTAATATAAGCAACCCAAATTATTTAAATAAGATCTCTGACTTCAGGAACTTATTCACCAGGTTTAGTGGCCCGTGACTAAGTATGAGGATCCTCTCAGTAGATGGTTTTAACCCGTGGGCAAACTTCATCGCGACCGAAGCCTGTTCTCCCGAAGCCTGGAATCATGGTGAATGTATAGGGGAATCATCCCCTTTTATGGCCGAACTATTCAGGTTAGTGAATTAATATAATTTGCCCATATATATAATATATATATACACTATATTTAAGATATGAATGTATATATATATTATATTTAATCTATATATATAACATATATATTATAATGATTATGCTGACAAGTGGTGCTCGTGGTTGATCATTGTTTTCAGATGTCTTCTATAGCTAATAATATCATATGCATATGTATATATATATATATTATGCAGGTTTCCTGAAACAGGGGTACCCCAAATCATCCAAGTCATTAGCCCATTTAGTATTGAAACCTATGGTGACTTGGGGGACCCCCACTTTAGGAAACCTCCATATATATAATATAATGATTGATATAACAGATGTATCCAACCATCTACAACTAGCATCACCAACATGTTGGTGTGGATCATCAACCATTGGTAGACGATTTTCCGAACGGGACTTTTGCATGGGTTTTCCGAACCTCTTTTCGGAGCAGTTTACCCTCTGGCCTCCTGGGGTAAACCAAGGAAAATCCACAGGACCCCTCTAAAATTGCTGGGTCGAAACCCAAGGTTTCCGGTTCACCGATGTTCCCCCCGAAAAACATCAAGATTTCATGATGATTCTCCGGGTCGACGATTTTCCAAGCGGGTTTCCCAGCTGGTACAGGCAATCGAGAAAGTCGCTCCTTTTTTTAAGAAATGTCTATATTTAGTTGCGTCGAAGCTTTCCCTGGAAGTCGTGCCTTTTTGGAAAACGCAAGCAAACTGTTGAGGCACATCAGGCACATCACGCGACATGCAGGTGAGTAGGAGACAAGTGGGACACAAGTGGAGACAAGTGGAGACAAGTGGGAGACAAGTGTATAACATTGTATAGCCAGGCGGCCCAGAGCAACCAGACCGTAGTCGGAGAGCATGCCAGGAATGCAAGCCCGGAGGCAGAAGCAAAATAATGCGACCCAGGACTGCAACCTTTTCAAAGGAGTAAGAACTTACAAACTGCATTGGCCTCT
>Ga0126342_10011479_pt1 | contig 15831 bp, 12 predicted proteins | sample Cyp1metagenome_FD_92528 | JGI IMG/M metagenome (GOLD analysis project Ga0126342, IMG submission 92528) | Coral microbial communities from Lord Howe Island, Old Settlement Bay, Australia - Cyphastrea 1 metagenome | ecosystem: Host-associated > Invertebrates > Cnidaria > Coral ... | reverse complement strand
GTGGTTGTTGTGGTTGTTGTGGTTGTGGTTGTTGTTGTTGTTGTTGTTGTTGTGCTTGTTGTGTTTGTTGTGCTTGTTGTGCTTGTTGTGCTTGTTGTGGTTGTTGCGGTTGTTGGGGTTGTGGTTGTGGTTGTTGGTTGTTGTTGGTTGTTGGTTGTTGGTTTTTTTGTTGTTGGTTGTTGGTTGTTGGTTGTTGGTTGTTGGTTGTTGGTTGTTGGTGGTTGGTTGGTTGGTTGGTTGGTTGGTTGGTTGGTTGGTTGGTTGGTTGGTTGGTTGGTTGGTTGTTGTTGTTGTTGTTGCGGTCCTTGTGGTTGTTGTGGTTGTTGTGGTTGTTGTGCTTGTTGTGCTTGTTGTGCTTGTTGTGCTTGTTGTGCTTGTTGTGCTTGTTGTGGTTGTTGTGGTTGTTGTTGTTGTTGTTGTTGTTGTGGTTGTTGTGGTTGTTGTGGTTGCTTATTGTTGCTTGTTGTTGCTTGTTGTTGCTTGTTGTTGCTTGTTGTTGCTTGTTGGTTGTCGTTGGCTGTCGTTGGTTGTCGTTGGTTGTTGTTGTTGCTGCTGCTCCTGCTGTTGCTGTTGCCTTTGCTGTTTCTCTTGGTTACTATATATGCTTTGCTCTGCTGTAAGTTGAGTTTAAATATAATTCTCGTAGTCATTTTGACTTTCCGGATTCCAGGTATCCTCGTTGTCTTGTCATAGTTTTGGATCGTCATGGCATCATTTTTCAGGGCCAAGATGCCCTTCGAGAGCTGCTTCCCACGCTTGGTCGGGGGATGGGGCCTGGGGCTGTGGCAAATCTGATAAGTCCGAAGCTGATGTTCCTCTTCCCAAGGTGAAAAAGGAAGTCTTCGACTTGTTTGCCCTGTTTTTGAGGTTTCTTACAATCTGACATGTCACCAACAGGCATTTGAAGACATAGACATAGACTCTTAATGCAAAGCACGATTCAAGCTGCACCGTGATGTAACGGAAATGCAAGGACATTCCAACCTCGAAATCTAGTGCAAGAGATGATTCACAGATGATCAAAGATTTAGCGAAGAAGTATGGGTGAATATTTCGCATATGAATTATGGACTTAAACTGCTAGCACCTAGTGTGCACAGTAGAGTTTGGGCACCAGGGCATCCATATAATTCCGTGTCCAGAATGAGATTACAGGACAGCCACCATTCCAAAAACTTCGTGACGAGATGCTGGAACCTCAGAAGATCTTTTCAGAAACTTCATGCGAACTTCGGCCTGGTGCAGAAAGACTTTCGGAATCTTAAGGAAATACAATCTGAATTGCTATTCATCTTTTTTCATCTTAAGGAAATAGTGTTATTCATTTTTCTGGCAAACTCTGAGGCGCAAATATAATCTGAATGCTGTTGAAGGACCACTGGAGATACCGACCGAAACTACTTTACTTCGAATATGGTCAAACCACGAACTTCAAAAAACTACATATTAGATATATTATATATTTGATATTATAGTATATTATAGTTATATCATGAAACATACATAGATGTTGAAAAATTAGACTTTGTAGCTATCTATATATATATATATTCATGCATTGAGCTTGGCAAGCTTTGGGTGTGCATGTGTCATCTTTATGCTATCCAATGAATGCCATCATTTTGGCTCAAGTTTGGAGTTGACCCAAAAAGGCATTCATTATTTTGTTTTCCAAGGGCTGACCTTGGTGAAGTCAGGGCTTACAGTAGTCCAAGGGGCAACCTTGGCTAAGTAGGTGAGGTTCCCAAGGGGTGACCTTGGATCTCCCACCTTCTCCCTGGGATCGATGTGCCCATGGTTACTCAGGCCTAGATCCTTGATGCCGCGGCTTTCATCGAGCTCAAGGAGCATGTGGCGAGGCTGGCCAATGGAGGGGATCCAATTGCAGCCTACAGGTGTTGGATGCGTGGTGTTGAGATTCTGCATTCCCCATTCATTGTCCCTACCACTTCTGAGTTGGAAGAGTTCCCTCCCACAGTTTTCCTGTTTTAAGGTGGCGGTTTCCTCGCTGCTCCGGCGCTGCTGAGCAGGACCTTCCAAGATCTGGCAGATCCACCGGATCTTGTTTCAGCCAAGCGGCATTCAACGTTGATTGGGCTTTGTGGCCACCAACTGCGAGGAGCTGTAACAACAGTGCCAACCAGCTGTGAACCACATCGAGCAGTCGGCGCTATCTTTGGTTTTCTACACCCTGGTTGAGCGGCATATTCTTTTTCGCCATCGATGTGGGGTTTGGTCATTGGATAACGTTGCTGCGGTCATGCCACTAGTGAGAGCCCATTCCGGGAATCTGACCTTGCAAAGCTTAATCATTTTAATCCGCCACTTGCTCTGTTAGCCCTACACGCCCAAGTTCATTGGGAGCACGTGCAGAGCAAGCGCAAATCGGCAAACGATATTAGTCGCCTGGGTTTTGAAGACTCATGGTGGCGGCGCCATGGGCTCGTATTCCACTCGTCGTGCCTTTCAACCGTCTTTTTGCAGTCACTTTTGTTTCCTTTTGAACAACTATTTGTAATGCCTCGGGCGAGTGGACAGTGCATTGTGTGATTCCTGTGGGTACAGGTTCCAACCTGGGGGGTTCACCACTGGTTAGTGGTGATATTGACCGGGGTTGTGCACGTGTTACTTTTGTGACATATCTAAGACAAACCGGAGGAGAACCTCTGGAGAAAGGAGATGACGGCTTTGGCAGAAAACTTGAAAAAGGAGTGGAATGCGAAGCGACCGGAATCATGTATGTAGCTTTGAGATATATTTATACGTTGAGTTTGGCAGACTTTGGGTGTATATGTATTATTTTTAAACAATCCAATGAATACCAATATATTGGATTTGACCTAAAAATGACATTGCCTAAGAGCCATCGCCCGCCTAGGTTAGAATCTGCTTTATAAACGAATATATAATCTCTTTATTGGGGTAATTTCTCTAGGATAATTAGGGAGATTACTCTATATATGGATAATTTTTATAAATATAGATTCTAATTTGGAATAATTAGAATAATTACTAAATACTTATAATACTGATCTGGAATTGAATATAAAATGATTTTATTGTTTTAGGGCTACGTACTTGGAAAAAAAAATAATTTTTAGTATTGTGTCGATTTTTAAAGCCTTATATTTGTTTATTTTTTTAAGGGGATAAACGCTGGTTGTTGCTTGCTTGCTGTTGCTTGCCTGCAGCTGCTTGCCTGCTGCTGGTTGCCTGCTGCTGCTTGCCTGCTGCTGCTTGCCTGCTACTTGCTGTTGCTGTTGCTTGTTGCTTGCTTGCTGCTTGCTGCTTGCTTGCTTTTTGCCTGCTGTTTGTTACTGCATGCTGCTCCTGTTGCTTGTTTGCCTGGGTGGATAGGACAACAAACTTTTTGAGAACTGCCCATGACCTTGAAGTATATCGCGCTAACCATAGATTTGGCATAATTTGGCTATGGAAAATAAGGGCCTTTATATCCTTATATTATACTAGATTATAGCCTTACTAATAGGATTTGCTATAACTAACCCATTTGCATTGCAAGAAATTTGAGGCTATACTAATAGGGGGTTTGATGTGGTCGCGCGACGCAGAACATTAATATAATATTTTTAAATTGAATAGGAATAACTGCCGAGAATTTGTTTATATTAATTTGTGGTTTTTAAAATTATCGTTATGTGAAATGTTTCGGCTATTTTTAACTAAATTTCTAATTATAGATAAAAAAGGTTATACCATGGTGTTTTTTTTCTTTGATGTGACATTTTACTACCTGATGTGGCTTTCTATATCGCCGCCATACGATGGGGATAATAATAATGATGATGTGCGCGACGAAGGTAGCCATAACATGCTTGAAGTCCTTGTGAAGTAAACGAAATGCCATGGGCGCGTCGACCTCGCACTGGTTGGTATCCTGTAATACGAGTAACCATTAAAAGGGTAAGTAATTTGAAACCGAATGCATGAGATCGGTTGGTTCCTATTGGCCCATGTCTCATTTCTTATGCCGTGTTCCTTTACCCGGGCGTAGCTAATCAATCTGAAATTTTGAGACTCGATGGAGGTCCCAGGAAAAATAAAAACACCAACACACCTAGAACCGGAAGAAAGGACAGAAGAAAGAGGAGAGAAAAAAGCGATCACGCCAGGAAACAGAGAGGAAGCAGTGGGTTGACAAGATTGATCCGGGTTCATATCCGTTACCGATAGTGTGGATAATCTGACTTATTATTACTATTGAGACCCTGAGGTACTGCAGAAACGTGACGCCTGCCCAATAAACAGGCGTAGACCTTGGGGGCTCCACGGGCTCCACGTAGGAGATCCGCCCACCTGTTCTGCGGTTGTACTATCAGGGGGGTATATGGGGAGACTTGACTGGGGTGGATTCCCTCAAACCTGTGTACCCTCCCTGCCTCAGTAGGCGGTTCCGCCCGGGATCTATCCCTCCTGGTTGTCCTGGTTTCGTTTCCCTTTTCCTTTGCCCTTCTCTCCACCTTTCTTGCCTTTACCTTTACCTTTTCCTTTGCCCTTGGCCGCCCGTTGTTTTGGTCCCCGGTCGGGGTATACTTGGAGTTTGGACTCCCTTTCCGCAGCAAATTTGCTGTATATGTATAAGGACCAATTAATCGTTATGTGGATAGCTTCGTATGCAAGCCGGGACGGTTCCCCAGGGGAAAGCCTGATGGAATATGCATTGTTGCCAGCCTTAGAGCACCATTTAATAAGGGGGCAAAGGTTGAGGCCATCGAAGACCAATTTCCTCTGAACTGCTGTGGGCCATTTTCGTCGGTTGTTTCCGTGGGTTTGGGATGATTGTTGTAATGCCCCTTCTTCATGTTGTCGTTCCAACACTTCCCGGATTTCCCTGGTAAGTGTTTGACCTGCAATGTTACGTATGTCGCTTTTGGCTACCTCCCCTTTTTCGATGCGTTCGAACATGTCTACCAACCCTTGGCAGGCTTCCACCCTGAGGAACTTGTAGTTTTCTGGTGGAGTCTGAATTCCCTGCATTCCTGGGGAGACGAGCCATGACAAGACCAGGAGGGTAAGACACAAAAGCACTACTTTGAAGTTTATGATGGCTGCGGGGAAGGGGCAAAATGTTCCGACAAGTAAGTGGTTGGACATAAGAATTGTGTTCACTTAGCGGCCTGTGCGTCGTTTAGGTAGTCGTGAAATCAGTCCATCCCTTAGTGCATCTTGTGAGTGTGAATATCTTTCGTGATTTTTTCGGGCTTACACGCTCTCAAAGAGCTTCGCACAATATTTGCACGTACGATTCGCCGGATCCGGTCCCCTACAATCTGGTTGGTGCTGGGGGAGGTCACAGGACCGAAATTCTACATTACATGAAACACATAACATCATAGGCCAGCGTCCTCCCCCTTGTCCGGTGGCTGCTGCAGGTCGTCGCATCCGGGGTGCTCGTTTTGGGGCGGGTGGGGTAGGGTCAGTTCCCATTGGGCCAGGGGGGTGGTTGTATCCAGACTTGTGGGTGCGGGGAAATCCTACCTGCTGCTCCTCGAGCTGCTAACCTGTCTGCTGCTTCGTTACCATAAATGTCCGAATGTGCACGTGCATGCTGGAAGTCTAGCTGGAATACTCTACGAACAGCTTCCACCAGTATGGCCACCGTATCGACTAGTTCGTCATTGTCTTTGCATTTATTGAGACGTGTGACTGCACCGTATGCATATGTTGAGTCATAATAGATTGTGGCTCTACGGGGGAAATCCGGCGGTAGGAGATTGTGTGTCTGAAGTAGGTATCTACATGCTTCCCCAATTGCACTTACCTTTCCCGTGTTATTAGAGTAAACCCGAGCCCCCAACCAAATCGGATCATATGGGGTAATATTCACCGGCCCATACAGGGCAGCCCGCTAGGGGACCTCCATAGTTGGATTCTCCTGGTCAAACACAGCGGCTCCCCATCCCGCATGTTGGGGTGCTTCCATGGATCCACTACTACCCCCAGACCCATCTGTGTAAATGTGAAAATGTGAGGGGAGGGGGTCGTTTAGAGTTTTGTCGGGACCATCCACCCGCTCCTCATTGTCTATATAATTAAACCTTGATAACAATTTGGTGGCAGGGCATGTGTGACTTTCATATGTACCGACCCGGCGGAATGTCTGCATGCATTTGGTACAACAGAAAGATTGCACTGTACTCAGCTTGAGATCGCAAATCGAATGTTCGGCTTCGTAATGAAACGCCAACTGATTGTATTTGGTGAAGACCATGTTACATACTGGGCATGTCAAACTACCATCATCTCGAGCACGACGTCTGTTTTGTCTAGGACGTTGTCGGTACTGCCGCGGGTCCACTCGGCGAATATCCCCCCCGCGTCTACGTTCCCCCAATTCATTATCACTGTCCTCATAGTTACGTTCACCCTGGTCCAGGTCGGGTTGCGCCCAGGCGGGGATGGGAAGCCCTGTACAGTCTCTTTTGGGTACGCTTTCAAAACCAGGGTGCGCCATTTAGTTCTATCCAATGCGATCCGATACCAATCTATTTCCGAAATGTTTGCATGCCGGATACAAGCGTTGAGCCACTGATCTTGCTTGTATGGACAGTGTTATTTTGCTCCAGCGTCTGTGATCCAGCCGAACATTAACTGTTTCTGTGGGGTATCGACTGACATCCTAGCTACATGCCCTAACCACAGGAGGGACGCGCGGCGCGCTGCAGTTATGAATGATTCCCATTGAGCCATGCGGCATAGAATTGCGTTACTCAATCCCTGTCGTCGAAGTGTGTAAATACGCATGTTAAAAGCACGTCGCACTGCCAAATTTATGACGGTTTGTAACCGATGGATTTGACTTGTCTGCCAAGCACGAGTTCGAACAAATGTAAACAGCACTCCTTTAACTATTGCTTTAAGAACTCGAATACGAACAGATAGTTTGAGATCCCGTCGTCGGGCATGTACTTGCCGGCCTTTGGACCAAGCTGAGGCAATTTGTTCCACCCTTTGGATACCCTGACGTACAGCCCTATCTGTATCAGCCGTGTGACCTGCTCGTTCAGCTAGCATGGCCCCCACATGTTTGACAATGGTAGTTTCCCCGGTCCCTGCACATCATACGGAGCTCTAGCTGTATCGCTTACCCTGAGGCCTTTTGTTTTGTGTTCGTTGACATGACCCGCAAAATCTGATATTGTGGACACAAAAACCGGCTCGGCATGGTGTACCTCCTCAGCAGTACCAACTATAGCAGTATCGTCTGCATAGGCAAAGTCCTCGATACGAGCTGTTTTTATATTCCTGCCTTCTTCATTGCGATCTCCCCATCTCTTGGCAATTCAACCATCTACTTTGAAAGTAATACTAAGACCTGGTTGCATGTCATGTGCAGTCGCTATATACAAACGACACTCACGGTACACTTCCATCAATGCATTATGAAAGATGTTGAACATGACAAGGGACGACCCGGAGACCCCGATCAGGAACAAAACTCGAAAACACAAAACCCTGAAACCGAATTTTCGTATGGGTTCCATTATGGATGGCCTTTAAAACTTTGAGGAACGACGGGGGACATCCCTTCATTTCTAGAATTCGCCATAAGGCATGTCTGGGTACCTTGGGATAGGCTTTCTCTAAGTCGAAAAATCGAAACAAAATAGTGTGGGGATGTACAGATTGGGCAATTTCTTCCAAGAGTCTTCGGGTTACCTGATGTATATTATCCACCCCAGAACCGGCTTTAAATCCAAATTGACAACCATTCAGCCAAGGTTGACTCCAGCGTTGAAGACGCGCTGCACAAATTCTGGCAACTAGCTTACTCCCAACTGATAACAAGGTAATCCCCTGCCAATTATGTTTGCTAGATTTGGGGTGCTTACGTTTCCACAGGGGGACAGTAAGTCCAACTTTCCATTGCGTCGGCCAACTGTTCGCCTCCTCACCATCTGTTGCGGTTGTGGCCAACTGCCAACATTCTTGTACGATACGGTAAATTTCCTTACGTAGGTGTGGGCCCTCAAATTTGATATATTCAGCCAGCATTGCATCTTCCCCTCCTGCTTTTCCGAGACGCATTTCTTTGATGGCACGTAAGTATTCTTCCCAGGAAAGGGGATCAGCTAACTCTATAGCTAGCGGGCGTGAACTGATGTCGGGCCAGATGCTATCATCTACCTCCCCTATACCCTGTTGAATTGCTTGGAAGTGGTCTTTCCATGCTTCGACTTCGGCAGGACTACCTGCCTGCGCCTTACTGCCGTCCCTGTACCCTTTTCCTACTGCCGAAATTAATTCTTTGACCAAATTAAAAATTGTTGTTGACACAGGGGAGTCTAGAGTTCTGTTTACTTCTTCAGCTTTTTGTGATAACCATGTGGTCTCCCAGTTACGAATCTGTTGCAGCTTGACCCTACGTGCGTTTTGTAAAGACCGTCTGCATTGCTGCATTTGTTGGATGTCCCCGTTTCGTCTAGCTTGCCTATCTGCCATTTGCGCTTGACGAATGTTGTGGTCTAACTGTTGAATGGTGTTACCATGATACCTCAGCCAGGGTGCTCCTTTATGCAGCTTCAAAATTCCACAAATTTCAACTGCAACCCCACGACATATTTGACAGATCATATCCCAATTAGGTTGTATAGCAAGGGCCTGTAGTCGCGTTTCCACTTTATTTACCCACTGTTGGCACAACTCCCTCGCTTCCGCTGTATCCCCCCTTAATTTGGCAACATCTGGATTTGCGGTCTTGGATTCCATGGCCATCGGCGGACACCATTGTTTACCTACCCTAAGTAGCAGTTCAATTGGATTATGATCCGTATAAGGTGACCATGGCGCATGAACATTAGAGCCCTCTACAAGAAACCGACATTGGTTTAGATGCCACACGTCACATCCTTTCACAAATGCATGGTCCAATTCACATTCTGATAAATAGCGTGGATGTACCCATGATACACGGTTGCGACATTGATATCGGCTAGCTACATCTCTATACCCTTGTCTGGAACACTAATCTCTCCATTCTTGTCCGGGAGGTGTGATTTTTGGGGCTGAAAAACGTCCCATGGCATCCCAACCTCCTATCGACTGGTCTACATTGTTTCCCATCTCTGCATTGAAGTCACCCATGATCACAGTTAGACTTGTGGCGGGTACCAAGTCCAGTATCAGGTCTAGGTTGTTCCTAAGGGTGTATCATTTCTCTTTACCAGACGAACTAGTGGGGGCATAAACACCGACCACGAAAAGACCTCGACGCCAACCGACTCGGGGGAAAGACAGGGCAGAGATACGGGGTGCTTTTTGGTATACCACTGCACCGCCAGCTTGCCACCAGTTCCACCAGGTTTCAGACATAAGAAAACCTACTCTCTGACGAATAACAAGATACCAAGTAGTACCTCGACATCTGTAAATTTTAACTCCGTCCTCTTTGAAAGACAAATTTGTGAGGGTAACCAAGCCCCACCGCTGAATGACCATACGCGTCAAGAAACATTGAATTTTGAGTTCCTGGTTTATGTACCCCGTGACCGCTCCCAACCCACGTGTGTTCCAGGTAGCCAGTCTCCATTCCTTTTGCCATGCACGTTGTTCATTGTTGCTACGGTGAAAACGCGCCCGTATATGTCGTGTACGCTGCTTATGTGTTGTTACAACTTGCTTTTTGGCACGCGTTATCTTGCGCCCAAGTACACGCACCGCGCGTTTGCGTGGGTGTTGCGCGAGAACTCGTTGGCATTTCCATAGGGCCGTGAGACGCTTCAGTTTCTCCCGTCGATACAACATTGAATACAGAGACAGACCGAAGACGTGGGAATACACACACACACACACGCCCACGCACGCCCGACAGGTTCCACGTCTCAGATATACGTTACACCAACCGACCAACCGGAAGACGCAACTGTGCCCTCAGCCGACCTGAGTATACCAATGCTGATACCTTTGGGTCCAAGAGTCACCTGCAAGCAACCCGTGGGACAATACAAGGTAGTTAACCGCCGACCACACGGTTAACACCTGTTCCGCACTAGCCCGTACGCCCCAGGGAGAGTTCCATTGTGCATAACAGCGAAACCCAGCGGCCCCAAGGTTTGGGCCAGACGGCATGATGGATCCATTCCGCTCATGCAGATACCCCTCAGGACAAACACCAGACTAACCAGACCTAAACCGTGCACGAGACTCCCGACCGACATGTCGGGGGGGATTAGCTGACACTCGTTGCCCGTTTGCTCTTATCTAACGCAACTGAATCGCATGTATCTGGCATCTTTTCACTGTATGTATCTGATGCAGCTGGTTGTCATGAGAAAACCGCACTCAATAATTGCACATGATGATGGGACGACCAAGTAACAGGAAACAAACGTGGCACTGAAATGCGGCCGAGTGTGATTGCCCGCAGCTCGCCCGCGAGGAGGACGTGATCCATCGGTGAGGTGGAAGCTGCCACGATGGGGATGATATGATTTTTCCCGCGTGATGTAACTTGGACCCGGCGCTCATATTATATATTATTTACTGAGGTTATTCTTTAGCTTACATGGGGGAAATGTCCCTTTGATTATTCTTTTTACATACCTTTTTTTGGATGGGAGGGATATTCGGTTTCTTTATTTGATGATTTGGGATGAAGAAGGGGTATGGTGGCACAGGAAATTCCGTGCTTTATATTAAGGTCAATGATGACCCTGGGTCCTGCTTTTGACAACTTATAAATTAGGGGTCGTTCGGGGGGTCGTTCGCTTATATTTTTAGTACTTGTTTTTATTTGTGATTTTTCCTTTTTTTATTTTCTTTTCTTTTTTTCTTACAGATTGTTACTTCTTTTCTTTTTATTGTTTGTTTCGTTTATTTTGTTTTATTCCTTTTTAAATTAAACCATTGTGGTAGAATAATTGTTTCTTATGCAAAGCAGTGTTGGCAGAAGAATAATTTGCAGTGCGAGGGGTGGGTTCTCTTGAGAATGAAGGCAATCCCCTTGTATTTTTGATGGATTGTCGTGACCCTGTTGTGACCCGGTCGTGGCGATGTTTCCACAAGAAATTTGTTCCTATTTAATAAAATTGCTCTGATTTTAGCCCTCGACTATACCTGACACAAATGGAAATTAAATATATTTTGGATATTTTTCCCTGATAACTTTTTAAATAAATTTAAATATAGAGGGGAAGGGAAATTAAAATATAATATTATTTTCAGCCGAATACATAAAATTATTGGAATATGTTATAACCTGGGAGGAATTGGTGGGGTGAATATATAAACACAAAACAAATTAATTTATATAGATAAAAAAAATATAAATAAAAAATATTATATATATATTTTTTTATATGAATATACCTGGATATTTATTGGTTACAAATTTCTTTCCAGGTCAGATTTTGGTTTGATTTTTGTCCATTTTTTATAAATTTACCCATTTTAAAATAAAAATAATTATTTTAAGAAAAAATTGTTATTTCATGTTTTCATTTTTAAGTTATAATGAATCTGCCCGGATATTTCCGCCCTTTTCCCGGGTATTTCCGCCTTTTTCCCGGGAATTTCCGCCCAGAAAAATCGATGCAAATAAAGTAAAATCAGCCCAAAAGGCACGAAATCCAAAATTGATCACAATAGTCAAAAAATGACCATTTCCAACTCCCTCACAAGAAATCCGCCCTAAGGGCACAAATCTTGCAAATGGATAATTATTTGTGTCCTTTCGAAGATCCAGGCATATATATATATAATATTGGAAGATATTATAAAATAAATAATCCAATAATGATGAAAAAAACAAATTATTTAGTATAGATATTGGTAATATAATTCAGATAAACAATATTAATTTATAAATATTTATAAATATCCATAATAAATTCCGAAAAAAATCTGTATATTTTTAGCATATTACTAAAAATAAATCGAATATTTTTGGTTTTATATTTTAATTGAATTATTTAGATCTTAAAAATATTCGATATATTTTGGGGATTTTTAGTTATTTTTATTCTAGAAATAAACTTAAAATATTACAATATATTTTAGATTTATTATTTATAATTTCTTAGGAAGGGGGATTATAATGGTTATAACCTAATTGTTGTATATTTTAAATTATAAATAATTTTATTACTAAAAATAAATAATTTATTTTTTACCCTCCCGGGAATCTAAGGAAATCGTAATATTTTGACAAAAAATTTGAAAAAGGAATAAAATATGAAATAATCGGAATTATATCGGTAATTTTAAGGTAAAATTAATTATTATATTTATAATTATAAATATTAATATTTATATATTAATAATTTTATAATAATTTTAATAAAAATTATTCCGAAAAATATTAGTTTAATATTTATTTTTTATAAAATAATTATTTTAATAAAACATAATTTCAATACATTTTAAAAATTATTTTTATATAATTTAATCTATATAAAAATAAATTATTTTAATATAAAATTAATAATAATTAGAAAAATAAAAATATACCATTTATTTGCGGTATTAATATTAATAATTTTAATTAATTTGAATTTATTTTAATTATATTATGTGTGGTTTGACGAATTTTAATCTAAATTATTATTAATTTATATTATTTTTTTTTTCAACATTATTCCTTTAACATTCTGAAAAATGAATTCCTCTTAAAATAATATTGGATCGGGAATAATTTTCATTTATATTTTTTTTAGGGTGGTTTATTTTGTAATAATAAATCGAAAATTCCAATTCTTCCCCAAGGTTTCTCTAAGATTTTGACATCTATATTAAAAAATTATAATTAAAAATTATTCAGTCCCAATAAAAAATATTAAAAATAATATAGATAAGGTAGCTTATTTTCTTAATATTAATATTGTTGATTCTAATTTTAATTAAACATTATTTAAATATAATTAAATTCACTAAGAAAAAAGGGAAACAAAGATAATTAAAACCAGAAAGATTATTGTTTTATTACAAATATTAATTCCAATTTTGAATTATAAATATAAGGACCTGTAAGGGGGTATCCTTTGTGGACCAATTTTTTGTAATTTTTTAAAAAGATTTTAATAAAGAAAATAATTCTTTTGAACAAAATATTTTTGTTTGATTTGATAAAGGGGCGTTTGTTTTTTAGATTTGAAAAATATACAATTTGAATTAAAAATTATTCAATCAAAATTAAAAATATTAAGGAAGAAGGGAAAATATACAACTAGAGTCATATTAAATCTCAATTAGCCCTTTGATAATTTAATATTGGAAAATTTGATAATTTGAGAATTTTCTGAAAATTATTTACAGCTATTACGAATACAACACAATTATTGCAGATGCTCTGGATCAAAATTGATATTTCTTATTTAAAATGAATAAGACCTAATTTAAAATCAATAGGAATTGAAAAATTACATTGCGAAAAATAATTGCAACTATTGCAAGCACTTTACAATTATCCATCCAAAATTAATTAGAAGGAAGGATTTTGAAATAATTTTATGGATTTTAAAATTTAGATTGATTATTTTTGGAAATTATTTTCGAATATTTATTTCTAAGGATATGAAATATTATCCCCCCCCCGGAAATAATTTTGGAAATTATTTTTAGGGGAAGGGGATGGGGACATCTAATTTATATAGGGACAATTAAATTTATATTTCATAATTTATTTTTTATTAAATGGTGAATATATCTTTATATATATTTGTTTTTTTTATAAATATTTTTTATATATTTAAATTTCATATTAAAAAATCTATTGGGGAATATATGTATATATATATATTATTTAATTAGAATGAAATCGATAAAAATCTCTAAAGAAATTTTCATCTAAAATAGCATTAAATTGAATTTGGGGAATAAATATATATTTGAAATAATTTGTATATATAATAATTTAATTATTCGACCATAGAAGGAACATAGAAATTTAAATATAATATGGTTTTAAAAAATTGCGGAAATAAAATAAAATATATTTAAAAATTAAATAAAATTTTAAAAAATAAAAATAAATAAAAATAAATTATTAATTTGAAGGTTTTTTTGCTCTAATCAGATATCCCAATTAATAATCCGAATAATAATAAAATAATATCGAAATATCAGATAATTTTTATCGATCAGATATTGGACCACTATTCACTGAATAATTATATTTCTTGACCTATTTGTTCGTCCAAGATGAGCAATAAGCAAATGAAAGATATGGTAGGGCCTAGGTATTTCCTGAATAAATTTTTGAAATTGAAAATGAAAGATATAAGAATTAAATTTTTGCGCGAAATTTCCGTAAAAAAGAAAAAAGGAAAATAATAGGATTTTTTCATATATTTTTTTCTCAAAAATTGAAGTAGAAAATATGACAACGAAATTTTCGCGCGAGATTTCCCGCAAAAATTAAATAGGGAATATATAAAATTGAATTTTTCGTACGAGATTTCCCTCAAATATTTAAATGGAAGATATGAAAATGAAGATTTCATATGAAATTTCCCATAAATATTGAAACGAAAAATATTAGCATGATTTCTTTTGTATGAAATTTCCCTTTAAAATTGAAGTGCAAAATATGAATATGAAATTTTCGTACGAGATTTCTCGTAAAAAAAAATCTCAATATTTTTCATTTTCTTATATATATTATATATTGATTATTTCAAATTAATATTATTAATTATAATTTATTTAATTAATATATAATTATTTATTCAATATATAAATAATTAATTGATCCTAATTAATATATTTAAATTAAATAAAATAATGAATTATTATCATTAATTAAATATATATAATATGCAATTTAAATCATATATATATTATATTATAATTAATAAAATATTTATAGTTATATAAATATATATATATTTAATAATATTAATTAATTAAAAAATATATATAATATATTTTTGTTTAATATTAATATATTCAGATATAGCCCGAGAATTGATTAAGAATCCGAAAATTTGAGGCCCAGGGACCCTCAAATTCTTATTTTTAAATACAGGCAAATTTACATCACAATAGGCCAAGGCCCCTCAAATTCTTAGAACATTCTTAGTTATATATTGCATGTATCTATATTAAAATTTGACAAGAAATATATAAAATATATATAATTTGAATATTATTTTTTGCAAAATCGGATTTATCTGAATTTTATAAGAATAATATTAAAAAATCAATTTTTCAAAATATAAAAAATATTTTTTTCGCAATTGTAATCCATGCTAAATCCAATCCTTTGCAGCCAAGACAAAGAGAAAAAGAATCAGAAGGCAAAATTCCTTAAAAACCCGATTTCATGAATTGGAAACATTTCAAACATATATGAAAAAAACAATTTTTCGGAGCTTGAAAATTTATTTTTCTGTAAAGCCCATTTTCATCCCATAAGAACATAAGGGGTCATACCTCAAAAAAATAAATCACAAAGGGGAATTATAAATCTCATATATAAGCAATAATTTAAGAATTTAATAATCCTATTCCAGGATCCCTCAAATTTTTAAAGTACTATATTTTGGTATAGCTGAAAATATATAATCCACCTTGGATTCGAATACCTAAAATTTTTATTTAAGGAATTCTTATATAATATTCTCAATATAATAATATATTTAATTATATTAATTATATTAATTATATTAATTATATTAATTATATTAATTATATTAATTATATTAATTATATTAATTATATGAATTATATTAATTGTATGAATTATATTAATTTTATTAATTATATTAATTATATTAATTATATTAATTATATTAATTATATTAATTATATTAATTATATTAATTATATTAATTATATTAATTATATTAATTATATTAAAAATATATGATTCGT
>Ga0126342_10011478_pt1 | contig 15831 bp, 17 predicted proteins | sample Cyp1metagenome_FD_92528 | JGI IMG/M metagenome (GOLD analysis project Ga0126342, IMG submission 92528) | Coral microbial communities from Lord Howe Island, Old Settlement Bay, Australia - Cyphastrea 1 metagenome | ecosystem: Host-associated > Invertebrates > Cnidaria > Coral ... | reverse complement strand
CAAATTGCCTAACATGTTGCGTGACAAACCGTGACAAACCGTGACGAACCGTGACAGAAGACAAAAAACTATACTTAAATCTTGGGCATTGTCGGAAAACGCCGTGACAGACCGTGACAAACCATGACAAGGTCAGCGGCTATTCCCCATAGACTGTCGGAATTTATCGGAAATCAATAACTGTCGGAAATGCATGTAAAAATATGTAAAAATCATGGTCAGACCGCAAATAGCATGGTCGGACGCTCTGAGAGCGTGCATACCCAAATGCATGCAAATAGTCCATACTTTGGATCCTCGGGGAATTATACAATTGGTTATTTTAATGGGAAAGTCGATGACAATCTGTATGACAATCCATGATATGTTTGGTTTTCCCAGAATTTTCAGACACACCCCACCCATATATTGTCTTGCGGTGCGGAATTACTTATTAGCTGCAGCCCATTGGTGATGATACTGGTGGTGCCCTCAAGTTGTAAGTTCTATTACCAATCCATCTATCATCTAGCTATAGGTTTATAAACCCTACTTGACCTAGGTATAGAATGGTATAATCCAACTTGGCTATGGGGCACCACCTTGCAGTATGACCTGTTGACCCGACCTTCAACATGGTGTTGGAGACCTCCATTGGAGCAGTTGGAAATCCTCCGGCTTCACTGTTGGTCAGGTCATCACCGGGTGATGTTCATCAACGCTTCAAGCCATTCCAGCTTGCAGTACATCGAATCCTATGGTGTCATGGGGGAGGCTGGGAGGCTAGTGAATTGACTGGAGAGTTTCGGGAAGTTTGGAAAGGATATATGTGAAATATGTGATATGTGTTTAGACTATGTCTGGAAATGGGTAAGAAGAACAGACAAACGATTAACGTATTTTCATGGGGCTCCGAGCACCAACCAGGGCAAGGTGTCGCAGTATCGCATTTGCAACTTTGCGACGTTCAATCTTTGGCATTGGTGCTGTAATCACTGTAATCAGTGGTATTCCATGGTATTACGTATTATATATATATTATAATATATAATTATATATAATTTATATATAATATATATATATAATTATAATATATATATATATTATAATATATATATATGTAAATTGTATATATATATATATATCATATCATAACTCGAATCAGTACGATCACGTGTGAGTTCCAACAGAACTAAGCCAGTATAGGATGATTTGACAAAGCCAGTGGTAAATGGAGGCAGTCCTCAGGTGCCCAGCTGTTCCAGCACGGTATCTTAGTTGAATCCCAGCTATTGAAATGGTCCTATATATAGATATGGATGCTGTTGCATTCATATGTTGAAGAAAAAACACTAGCCAGTCCCAGGTCTCATTGGAAATCTTTAGAATTTTACATCTGTAAAATTCTATAAACATCTTAAAAAACAAAGTTCCAAACATCTAGAAAATCTAAAGCTGGACCCACGGTTCCCAGCCTGTGGCACCAGCCAGGCTAGAAGCGACACCACGGGTTTCAACTTTCCAATGGGACTGGCAGTCATGGTGCCAACAGGCCGTCCTTGGCCGATGGACTCTGAGTCGGCGATTTTTTGGTCATGGTCGTCGTGGATCAGCACTAAATGAGTTCATAATAAGCATGAAAGAACGAATCGTGTAGCCTCCACATATGTGAATTTCCACATAGTGAAATTGCCAAACATCCCTTTTTTAGTAGCTTAACTTGCCACATATGCTGGCCAAATGTCGCCATGTTTGGTGATTCTCTAGCCAGTTTTCATGGTGATGGTGATCACCAACCATTAGTTGTGTCGGACTTATGACCTCGGTGCTCAGATGAAAGCTTCTATGGCCCTGTGATGGCAGCAGTTTTCGCCTGGATCTTGGAGGGATCGGCCTTGACAACTTGATGATTGATGAGTAATGTAGACCTAATGCCATATTACTGAAATGATTTGGGGATTATGTTTACAAACCATTTCTGCTGATTATTGGATATTATTGGGTTTACCACATTAACAGATTTAAGAGGATGAGTTGTTTCTTTTGCTTTGCACTTAAACAAAATACGATAGCTATGAAACTATGTAGCTATGTCTCACGGCGATTTGTTCCACCACTGTTTCCCTGTGATGACGATATCATCTACGATCAAATATCATGTGCAAGCCACTTCAATATACTTCATCGTATATGTATAACTGTTTAAACGTACTGTCATTCACAGTATATATAATCATCCTGGAGTAGATAGAACATGAAATCGTACCGCTCCCTACCGGACGATCATCCAACAATTTAACCCAGGCTGACTCTATTTTCATCAGGGAACACATAAAACCAGTTGCGTATTATATGGTTTGCCTCCTTTTGATGTTCATGCCAGTAGCTTGTTGGTAACCACACTTCGTAAGCGCCAGAATGCTCGGTTTCTTTGCTTGTCAATAACGGTACGTTCACTCTCTGTGCTGGTAAAATTTTGATTGCTTGATATTTCACCAGTTAGATTCAAGTTAATTTAATAGTAATTTAATTATTAACCAAGGAATAATATAATATATACGTGTATATAAATATACTATATATGTATATATAATTATATATACATATTCATTGACATTTTTTTGTTTTTGATTGTGTTTGATTCTAAAGCCATTTTTCAGATGCCAGTTGATATATACAAGAAGTTTTGTGCTCAGGTAGCAGATCGACGCAACAATCGCCTCGTAAAGCTACTGCTTGGATACAGGACCCGTAGCTGAATGATAACAGCTATGTTCATGTTAGTGAAATGTTCTACTTTGGCAAGATACTCTGTATATATGTATATATATGTATCTAACTATGCAATTATAGATACATACATGATCATATGTTGTTGCCAAAGTATACATAATATACGCATATATATATACTTATATATATATAGTTTGCTTTGACATGATGCATGTACATAATTATATGTAAGGCGTAAGGTCTATGATTATATAATGAGAGCCAGGACTGTGAGGTGTTGACCTTGTGTGGTTGGTGTATACCTAGACCTTCCAAATACCACCAAAACATTTTATAAGTACTAAACTTATGGGGTAAACATAATTTTACATTTTACACACGGATGGTAATGGTAAAACGGTAGATTCTGTTTAGTCCCTTTTTTATGGCACCCTTTGAAGATCGGGCCACCTATTCAACCTATGCGACATGCAGGAGAGATCCAAGCCAACCGCAGAACAAGGGCGAGAAGTCGGGGCGACCTGGGTGGGATGAAAATCTGGCCTGGAAGTAGTGGTTGGAATGGAAAATTTACTATAAATGAGCGTTTAATGGGAGTTTAACGCGGGGTTAATGGGAGTTTAATGGGGGTTTAATGGGAGTTTAATTGGGGTTGGAATGATGACGCTAAGATTTGCCAGGAAATTCTACTATAAATGAGGTTTTTAATGGGAAAATCACCTGTAAATATGCAGTTTTCCATTGCCAAAGGAGAAACCCCAGAGCAATTGGGATGTTGACAACCACCAAGAAATCGAGAATGCCCGGCTGGGCTGGTGGCTAGTGGCGCAATTGTTGCAACCCTTGTCGTCACTGTTCTTATCATACTTACCGTCACTATTCTTATCATCATTATCACTAACATCACCGCTGCAGCCATCGCTATCATTGTTACTCTACCGGGAATGACTCAAAGTATAAATGCTACTCATGACTAGGTCTGCGGGTCTATTGGTACCCCGCTTTTGAGCCATTGCCATTTTCATGACAATCATGAACATGTTATATGGTTATTACTACAAGTTCCTCCATTATATAGATGGTTAGTATAAACAAAATAGCATGGACTTACGGTAAAAACTTACCTAAATAGTTACAAAAATAGCACAGTTATTACACAGATGATTAGATGGTTATCATAGACATTTATGATTATCATAAACACCATAAACATCTAATGTCTATGATAGATATTGATAACCATTTGGTTTTATAGATTAAAACATTAACCATAGTTATTTATCATAGACATTTCTCATGTGGCTATAATAAAACCATGGTTATCTTACCATGTCCACTGCTAGGCTGTCCGAAAAATCCACCGGCGGGCCTTTTTTGAGGCCCACGCTCATGTGGGGCGGTGAGTACTACCGTGACATCGCAGGTGTTGCTCGACTTTGGGAGAATCATGGGATATCATGGGATATCATGGGATCATGGGATATCATGGGATATCATGGGGAACCATGGGTGAGGATTTATGGTGATTTATGGTGATAATCATTGGAGAATCATGGGATGTTTTTCTGATTTATATGATTTCTGGTGATCGAAAATCGAAGGGCTTTACTCTGTGGTGGAGAGGTTTGGAGCTAAGGGTATCGGGTATCGAAAGATTTCCTGGAGCGAGAGTTTTCCCACGTGATAGAAAATGCATGAACATGTGTGTGTGTGTTCTTAGTTTGTGATACTTGATTTTTTTTGATATACGTTTTGAAATATATGGAACTGTGTAAACAAGGAGATGTACATGATAGAACGACGATGGTTATATGCACCTATGTAAATATATATATATATATATTTACACTTAAGTATAATTTACATGAGTACTCTTCTTCAGGGCCTTGTCGATTGTGGGCCCAAACCGACCAAGTCCCAACATGGTTTTGTTCCCCCGACAACCGAAGCAATGGGGGCTGTGGTTGCCAACAAGGTGTCCAAGCAAGTGGTGCTAACCCATTTATAAAAATATGTATATCATATATATATATATATATATAACTGGGGTATAATATGGTATAACTGGAGTATAATGGCTGGGGTATAATATGGTATATGGCAAGATATCCACTTGTGGATGCACTCCCAGTGGCCACCTGTCACGTTGCCGAAGATCTCCGAAGATCTCCGAAGCCTAGGCACAGTACAACCAGAGTTTGTATGATCCCGTTGGTCGCACCCTGAGATGAGGATTTGTAGGATTTAAAATGTGTGAAGCATCTATGGAAATCAGTTGGCTATCAGTTTTACTTGTACATATACATTACATTACATACATACAAAGTGTATAGGTATATGTGTCACTATTTAAGAATGATTCTATATGATTATAAACTGAAGAGTTGTCATGTTTCCTTTCAGAGACTAGTTTTAAATGAAGAGGCAGCAGCTGGTGGTATTTTTTCTTCAAGCTGGTTGTGTTGCGGGGCTTGTACACATAGAATTGACACTGACTGTGGTTGTGTTAGTAGCCCTTTGAAGTGAAAGCAATTTGGCTCGTGTAGTATGTACATGTCATGTAATATAATATAATATAACATAATCTAATATGAGATGATACACTATATAATATCATATAGTATATTATAGTATAATATAGTATATTATAATATGATATAGTAAAATATAGTATAATATTGTATAATATATATATATATATATATATTAATATATAATATATAATGTAAAATATATACACGTGCAAACATACCATATGCTATACATACACTTAAAGGTCGGTTAGGTTTTGCTACCAACTTGTACTGACACTACATGTCCTGCAATAATTGGTAAAGAAGAGATAACTATGATTACCATGAACAATCCCAAATTGCCGATCTGGAAATCATGTCAATTAGCCAATGTAGATGTTGTTTCTCAATCATCATGTTTTTTTTCGTCAATGGTGGTTTCAAATGACTGTTGAATTTCCATCCCTACTTAAGGCCGTTTACGCCGTCAATGATGGTTTATGGGAAATTTGCCCACAGTAACTTTGATTTCCCAGTGGCTCGCTCATGTTCTGGGCCAAACCAGCTGGAAATGCCAAAGGTGTCTCCATCTACCGGCATTGGATCTTTGTCAGCGAGGCTCTCATCAGTTCCAGGGCGCCATTAAATGCTGGCAGTGGCAACGGTCAAAAGTTGAATTCTATATCCATGTATATATATATACACATACTGGTTGGTGGTTTCAAACATTTTTTCTTTTCCATTTCATACATGGGATGACATCCTTCCCATTGACGAACTCCATCATTTTTCAAGATGGTTTTTTAACCACCAACCAGATATATATCGGGAGATGGGTGATATCGCTACGAAATTCTAAGGGATGGTGGGATGATAGCCATGTAATTTATTTGACGGCACATAGCCATGATTTCAATGGAGAGTTCAAGGTCATTTGTTTGGTGGATTTTGTGTGTACCTCTTCAGAGCTCAAAATGTATGTTCTGTGTTTTGTCCAACCTCAGTCTTTGAGTTTTAGTGCTTTGAATGCATTGAAATGCCCATTAAGTCATGAAGCCTTGGTTTCCAGTCCCAGTCCAAACAACATCTGGACAGCAGAAGTGGGCAGGCAGAGGGGAATGCCATCACAGTACTGACGACAAACTATATGCAGCACGATGAGTTGCTGTATGTGTGGAGCCCAGTTCAAAAGCTGATGGGAGCTAGGTCCAGCTTTTGATGAGAGATGATGATATCCACCAGATTCCAGAATCATACCTTGGGTACCCTTGCAAAAAGTATCAATCCCAACTTTTGTTGGTTTATCCCTTGGTAGATCTTGATGAGTCAAGCTCGTCATAGTTGCTTGAGGAATACCTTAGACCTAGCCAACATCGCAGCCCATTGTCAGCGCAAGGCCAAAGCTTTTGACCGTTCAATCCTGTCATTGTTGCTGCTCAACTCAGATCTTGACATGTCTTGGACATGTAATCAATGTAATCATTTCTTGTTTAGTACTGAATCTCACCGTTTTTCGGGGAAACACATAGTGCTGCATGGAATATTCCCATGGGATCCGCCAAAATAACCAAGACATGGGATGAGCCAATGCATGATAACCCCTCTTACATTTTACCAGTGCAGAAGAATCATCTAACCATCATATCATCATAAAAGATGTCAAACTTACATATTAGGCCTTTTGTGATATCTTTGTTTTCTAACATCTAAGATATTATCCTATAAGATATACTTCATGATATTTTATAACAATATCAATTTTATACAATTTCATATACCATCCGGTCATCAAACACGACAATGGACTACACATCATTTATTGTTGATTTTCCCAGCTATAAACATTTATATGTAGGGGAAGTTAAACTGCTATGTTTCATTACCAATGACAAATTTCATTCATCACCACCATGAATCACCATTAACCATGATTACTGCAACCGGTATCAATTATCAAGCGTTATTAACCAAAGGATATTATTCCACCATTATAAATCACCATTATAAGGCATTATAATAAGTATTAACTGTCACTATTAACCATTAACCATCATAGATAGAGATACTCATATTAATTATCACCATCCAGTATGGTTAAGGATATTCCATCAATCTGTTAACCATCATTAACCGGAGGGAATTAGCTATCACTAACCACCATTAACCATCATGAGCTGGAGGTATTAACCATCCTTAAGCATCATTGACCATCATGATAACTTATAACCACCATTTATATTAACCATGACTCGTAACCGATAATCATTAAGCATTATTAACCAGTATTAACTATCATTAATTACCATTATCAACCATTCATTAACCATCATTACCCTCTGGTAAACTAACATAACTATGGAAAATCACCATTTTTAATGGGTAAATCCATGTAAATCCATTATACATGTGCCATTTTCAATAGCACACTGTTAAATTACCAGAGAGTAACCGTCAATATCCATCATTCACCACTGGTTGGTGGTTTGGAACATTTTTTATTTTTCCATATGTTGGGAATGTCATCATCCCAACTGACGAACTCCATCATTTTTCAGAGGGGTAGGTACAACCAGATTATTGTTATATATATATTATATGATTATAGATTTTAGAGGTCAAATCATCCACTTGGTAAAAATCATCCAGGCAGTAACCGTCAATAATCATCATTCACCATCTTGCTAGAGATATCCACATGGCCGGACCTCCAACTCGCAACCTCGTGCTGAGATCACTGAGCTCTACCCGGCACCCGGCGTGCAACTCACGGGCAGCTTCTCGACCACGTGCCTGGGCTGCAGAGATGGGGAATTCCGGTGATTTCTCGTGATTTCCCAGTGGTAAATGCTGGTTTCATGGTGATTTCATGGTGATTTCATGGTGATTTCATGATGATTTATGGTTACTTATGCTGGGATTTAGTGATGAACATCACCATTTACCATGAAACCAGCATAGTGACCATGAATGGTGATTTTCTGAGGATTTATAATTACTTGTTTATTGGGGCTCTACTGATGATTTTAAGGCGATTGAGTGGGACTTGATTTAATGGGGATGTATAACCAGCAATGGACATGCAACAAGAAATGTGGATGCACCCTCTGGTAAACTAACAGTTTGCGATGGAATTCACCAGTTAAACAAAAAAACGTAAATCCTCGAAGTAAATGGGACATCTAAACCACAGCCAACAACTCTTAGTTTAGTAGAGGGTATATGTATATATATAATTATATAATATTGATCTAGCTGTTTACCATACATATTGAGGATAGATATAGATATAAATACAAATGATAGACATATATGGAATTATATAGATATAATATAGTCATAGATATAGAATGATACTATATATATACATACAAAAAGAGTATATATAATAAATATATGTCTAGATGGATAGATAGGTCATGATACGTCGATATGATACAACGCATCTTGTATTTGTTTGTGATGACCATGACGGGATGGATGAGTCTTTTCTGCTCAGCACTGGCCAGGGAGCAGGGCTACTTGTGGTTTGCGTGCGCCATGGGGCCTTTCCGCATTGATGGGCTGGGAAATCCCCTAAAAGGAGGTTTTAGAGGGAAGACATGATCTATGAATGGGGGGTTTTCCATTGGATTCCATTGGCTTGTTTAATTACCGGAGGTTTACAAGTGGGAACATCACCCATAAATTGGAGATGTCTTAGAGACAAAGGGGATGGATCAAGATGATCATCCCAGCAGATCCTAGCATATCCGAGCTATTTTGGGCCGAAGGGTACTGATCAGGTTTAGGTGAAGGAATATAGCACGGAATAGGATTGTCCAACTTATAGCGATTAGATATCCCAGTTTTGTCCTTGTAATATCCCATCATTTTTGCGTCTGGATCTTTTGTTGGATCGGCTGACGTCCCTTGTAGGGGGCTAGTCGTTGGATCTTCGGTATCCACAGCTGCAATGCCTTCTTTGACAGCTAAACTGTGTGTCTCTATACCATGTTTTGATCCTTTCATATTTGCAATATCCATTTCATTTAAAGGTTTTCAACAATTCACAGATGAATATGATGAATCTTTGCAATATTCATGGAACTCAAAACTACCCGAGTTTCAACAAGAGACTCATCATCCAAAACCTCATGTTCCACTGAGATAGTTTCAGGTTTTTCGGGAAATCTCAGCCATCCGCGGACAGCGCTGGAGGTACATCAACCGACCCTCCACACATGGCTTAGCTAGCATCTATCTGCCTGAGTTCCTGCCTGAGATCTCACAGAAGTGGTTGGCATTTTATGGTGGCTGATCATCTCTGAATATGTCTGAAGTTTTCTATTAGTCAGATTATATAAGTATGTATGTTGGTATATAAGTCTGAATCATGTTTATTTTGTTTATGTTTATTAGTCATACTTCACCATAAATGATGTTTCAATGGTTTGTGTTTGTCTGTGTGTGTGTTGATCATGATTGATCCAATCTAAGATGTCTTTGGTAGATGCCTGAAATGAATAGAACATAATGGACACTATAAAAAAAAACAATGAATTCCTTTGGGGTTTGAACATGGACCAAGTATAGTTTTCTTTGAGTATGAATATGCTGTGGAATAGCTGCGGCACTGCATCGATGATTACCCAGGAGATCACTATAATATGTCTATATCGGGGTTGCTTGTACTCACATTCTAGCTGCGTTTCAACATCTTCAGCGGGGAATACCAAAATTAATGTACCTTACTAGGTGTATTAATAAAGCAATCTAGTGAATCACGTTCAATCACCATGAAATTTCATGTGGGGTAAACCCGAAGCCATGTTTGCCATCCCCAGTAATGGTAGGTTTACCATTGGAATCACCATCTCGAGCCCCGGAGGCCCTTGGTCCGGTCGCCACCGGCGTCGTGGATCGAGGAGTAACGAAAATTTCAGCGTTCTGCGGGGGTTTTCACGCCCAGTTAGTAGGACGTTTTAAGAGGGAACATTTTGGAAAATGAGGTTCTAATATGTTCTAATCCATTTCTGAATTGGGGAAGAGATAGGAATATATACCCTTTAGATAAAGCCTTAAACAGAGCTGAAGCAACTTCTAAAAGTTGATGTTCTATGCCAAAATCTGCCAAGTACCCACTATGATTTTAAACATGTTTTTATTCTTGACATATTGTTCACGTTCCATCCAGGACATACCTAGGATTATCACAAAGGGATGGTTTCCAACAGGGAATCCCAATGGTCAGCCTGAAAAAGGCCCAGCAGCCCAGGGGGTGATATCAGCGAGTTGTGGCCAGAATTCGACACACTTTCAGAGGGTCAAAGTGTCAAGGCTCACAATTTTCATCCATTTTGGTGCAATCTTCAGCAGCACCAGAGTGGCAATTTCTAGGAGTTTCGCGCGCAGTGCACTAATGCCACCGTCTACAATCTCTTCATTATGGCAAACTCAACGTTGGGAGCCTCAGGAAAAGCGCGAAAGATGCGTGATATGGGTGGTTCCAACCATGGATATGGGTGGTTGCACCAAATATATACAGTAACCCAATCTTTGTTCAGGGCCATCGGCTCTCCTCACGGATTGATCGTATTTGAGGATAGCGAGAACAAGGTGCTTCCCCCTCAGTTGGTGGGTTTGGCTTCACCCAACAAATTCCAGTTACCAGTTGGCCTAGTTAAAGGCAAAGCTAAATAACGAGGCACCACCTTAAAGGTTCATCAGCACCAACTGGTGACCCCTTTGTGCCGTGTTGCCGCATCTGAGGATCTACGATGAGCACGTGTTGCAGGTGCTGAATGCTGCTCGCATCAACTGGCGCTTCCCCTACCTGTCACAAGCTCAGATCAGAAACCGTATGTCGGGATGGCCATTTGCGTGCTGAACATGGTGCATAAACATCAATGAATTACCATATTTATCCATATTTGGGGGAATAAACATCCATGAATTAACCCGCTATTTTAAGGTACCTAGGGTGACAATACCTCCCACATTTTTTTTACCGGGGAACATGATGATCAATCAACCTTGGGGATACCTCATTTTCAGACAAACCTACTGACGCCCCCCCGACCCACATGTGGAGCCAAGGAGCCGGCCGAAGAGTTTCCAGTTTCCACATGATCGTAGAAGCAACAAGTTTCGGGTAATCAAGGTTCACTGACTCATGTTCTCTGATTTTTGTTCTGAGACATGTCCATGTGCGAAGGTGATTTTAGGCGCTGAAAGACTGGTCCATGAGAACTTGACGAACATGTTGACTGGTTGGTGGTTTGGAACACTTGTTATTTTCATAATATTATATATGGGATAATCCTTCCCATTGACGAACTCATATTTTTCAGTGGGGTAGGTCAACCACTAGTTGATGATTTGTCCATGATTGTTGATTCCAGCATATCACAGAAGATTTCCTCGTGGCGAATCATGGAATGGAATTTCCGGTCCGACGGATGGGCATCGTGGCCCAAACTTTGGGGGATGAACATCCATTTACCCTCTGCTAAACTGTCACATAGCTATGGAAAGATCCACCATGCTATTAATGGGTAAATCCACTATGTCTATGGCGATTTTCAATAGTTTTTTGTAGGTTTACAAGAGGGTATATCATAGTATATCCAGCCATTCTCCAGCTATACCGTAGGTATTTTGGGATTTTCGGGCGAAAAAACCCTGGGCACCAGCATTTTGAGCCGCTGTTCAGGCCTGGCTATTTGAGCAAGGATGCCTTCAACTTGACCCTCATGTCTGGGGGCTCAAAATGCCAATGGTCCGTCAGACTGGCTAAGCCAGTCTGGTCCGTCCACTCAGGAAAGCATACTCAGATGATCTTTATTTGACCAGTTGGATGTTTAATCCACTCAACTCAGATTGTCTTGATTTTACCCGGTTTTTGTGGATTAGAAACTTCGTAAAAACATGTGGGATAAGTGGGAGATGTAGTTGGGCCCTCCAAATGACTTGATGTTGGGCGGGGTTAATCCTGTGGCTCCAGCCGAAGGGTGGAACATGTCTTCCCAAAGCTGCGCTTAGGTCCTCCAATTGTGGATGGTAGTACACCCAAGAATCCTTTCAATAAGCCAATAACAATCCAAAGATGCTGACTTCAGCAACCTGAATGCTGGAAATCTAATGGACATGTACAGCATGTACAGATCCAATTGTAGATAGTCATTTTCATTTCGGATTCTCCACTTTGAGTCCCTCGCATTGGTGCGGAGAAAACAGGGTTGGTGGTGCATGACCAAACATGTCCAAATTGCCTTGCTAGTGGTTGGCTCACATTTATACAACGATTCTGAATCTGAGATCGTTTATGCGGATGTCTGAAAATGGGGATAAACAGATACCCCAAACTTAGTCATAAGTTTATCACTAAAAATTGGTAAATAAACCAATGTTTTTTTATTTGTTTTTGTTCCAAAACAAAACCAATTGTCCCATCCCTAGAAATGGGAGGATGAAGCCTAAGTGATGGCAGCTGGCTTCAGGTTTGATTTGATGCTTTGGAACGAAACCGTCCTGGAGGGCAACATGTTGCTGGGCTTTGCCAAACTGGCTTTATATACGTTCAAGTGAAAAGATGCTGAAGACGGGATATTAAATGTACTGGTATGATTGCCATATGTGACGCGAACACACAAATGCATTCATTATGCGTGATTCTTGTTTTGATGGACGCGATACTCCCGACATAGGCATATCATGTCATCAATGGGAATTTCAGGATCCTAAAATGGTGGTACTGTACCATATAAGGCCATATTTTGTGGGGATATTCCCTTACATAGGCCTCAAAAATAGGCCTTATATATGGTAGGTACCTCCAATTTAGGTTCCTAGAATGGCCATTGGTGTCATGTCTCAACGGCCTTTCAATGTTTTTTCCCAAGCTGTTGCGGTTTGGTCCACTGGACCCAATTTCCGAGGTTCTACTGCCTGCCGCCACCGCCAGAAACGACTCCGTTTGGTCTCCGAGAACGGGTCGTTGGGCACGTCGGAATCTACATGCCCTTTGTGGAATGAAAAAACAATAATGAGGATTGTTAACCCGGGTATGTCAGAAAAATCGGGATCACTGCTTTTTTTGTTGTTCCAATATTTTGTTTGGTAATTCGGCCAGTGGCCAATGTGGTGATTTGTTGGGAGACCTTTAGTTTCGACTTTAGACCCACATGGGTACGGCTTCAAAATCTACGGAAAAAACCACCACAGTTGGTTTAGAAATGTTTAATTCTTAAACTCATCCCATCCCAGTATCGCCCTCCAGATGTTTTTTCCAGTCAGATTAGTGTTTTCATTGCTACATCCACCATGGTGACATCAGGGGTAAAGCATCCCATTCGTCGCCGTGTACCCCTCATGACCGAACAACGGGGGAACATAGCCTCCAAACCAAGCCGTAGTCGTCCAATAACCTGCCTGGTGTCACTTTAGATCATTGGCCATGCAACAGGAACCGATCTAAATTGGAGGTACCTACTATATACTTTTGGCCTATTTTTGAGACCTAAATTTCAGGGAATATCCCCACGATTCATATGGCCACTTATATGGTACTAACGTACCTACATTTTAGGATCCTAAAAATCCCATTGATTAGATTCCATTGGTTCGTTGGCTGAACTAGTTTTTGCAAGCAATGTTTGATGGCTTCAAAGATTTCTATACATATCTATATATATATATCATTTTCCTCTTGGGATGCGGAGCTAAGATTCTTCTAGGGGGTTGAAACCACCAGAAATAGCTTGAATTAATGTAATATGAATCACCAATAGTCAGACTTGGTGATTGACCGCATATCCATTAAAACCGACAATATCTCTATCCCATTATATATTTCATCATTTCCTTCATGATTCTAATACATATATATAATATGTATATTTATATATATAATATGTATGTATATATATATGTATATACACAGGATATAAGTATCCTTAAATCCACATTATGATATATCATAATCCCATAACATGGAGTATAATGGTTATATTAGTTCCATTATTTTTCATTACTGTATATCATATCCCATGTATCCCTTGAAAAAAAAGCATCTCCGGCATACACCACACCTCGACCAGGCCTATGTTGAGCGCCAACGAAGGCGGTTGGAACACACCTGGAGTCAGAATGCTCAGTGGTAGCCAGGTGACTGAAGAGAGTAACTGGAACCATTCACTTAAATGGTTTTAAATGGATAGGGAAGAACCTATGGATAGTGAAAAATTGTTAAGCTATTGGTTTTAAGCTATGTTTATTGTAAATATGGATTATGAACAACCTGTTTTCGGAAACCGATATGGACAGATAGTGAAACATAGTGAAACAATGTTTTAAGCTATTGCTATAAATGCAGATTCATTAAAAAAAAAAAACAGCTTAATTAAGCTCTGTTGTATTGCTGGGTATCTAAGATTCTGGAATCATCCATTTTGTATGATATAGTTTCCTCTATTCTACTGATGCAATTTTGCCTAGTTTTACAATGTTTACCAGGGAATTGTCTACATGAATTAACATACTGTACCTGCACATGGGGTGGTATGCGCATTGGCTATGGTAAAAGATGAATGAGCATGGTGTGAAGTGAAGTGAAGGTTCATGAGAATCCCTCTTCTTTGGTATGTTGCAACACAAAACAGTTAAACTCTGTAAAAACAAAAACGCATAAGATAAGGATCCACGATCAATCAGATTTGATGTGATTCATGGCACAAACCAAATGAAATTGGTTCGATTCCCCATTGGACAAACATGGATAAACACGGGATTTCTGGATGGTTAAGGCTGATAGGCTGGTTGCAGTAGATCGGACATCAATGCCAAATACTAAACACTCTACATGTTCCATTTAATATACCCTCTGGTAAACTATCATAACTATGGATAATCACAATATTTTTAATGGGTAAATCCACTATTTCTATGGACATGTTCAATAGCAAACTGTTAAATTACCAGAGGGTACATATGATTGTTCCAGCTTTATGATTTGTTTTTTTTCTGGATTTTTTGGCCGTACTTGGACATGTGATGTTTTTTTGTTCAATCTTGCCCCTTACCCTCACACTGGATAGGCTCAGGGTTCTGGTCTCGGTGGATAGCACATGGATAGTTTGATGGTAAATATGATAGAAAATTGATAGAAACCACTACGTTTTATGTATGAAAATTATCAATAGAACATCATCAATAATCTATCGAAGAATTAGCTAGACATTATGATTGTTCATGATAAGGATGAATAGAGTATGGATGGAAACTAGATATAAAATTGATAGAACTTGGCTGAATGATGGAACTGATCACAACCCATGCCTTCAGGTTACAACATGATCTCTCTTGTACAGTAAATGAATTATATGTGGGATATCGATATCCATCATGAAATGATTGACCAAAGGCCTTCTTGCCCTACAATTCCAAACTCCCAGGTAGATCTCAAGTGGATTAATAGTGGAAGCTGCGGAAACTGTGGAAACTATACATACCTACGTAATCCAAAGTATGCTAAATTCATGCCTTTTCAAAGAAGGTAGTTCTTTCAGGGTCAGAGCGATAAATTTTGCTCTCGAGCAATTCTTGGGTTGCAGCCATTTTGGCTGTTTAT
>Ga0126342_10011477_pt1 | contig 15831 bp, 13 predicted proteins | sample Cyp1metagenome_FD_92528 | JGI IMG/M metagenome (GOLD analysis project Ga0126342, IMG submission 92528) | Coral microbial communities from Lord Howe Island, Old Settlement Bay, Australia - Cyphastrea 1 metagenome | ecosystem: Host-associated > Invertebrates > Cnidaria > Coral ... | reverse complement strand
CAACATGGAGGAAATCATCCATCATTTTGTTCAAAATAAGCCCAGCCCAGCAAAGGTGGTACCCCGTGGTAAACTAACATAGCTATGGAAAATCACCATGTTTACTGTGTAGATCAACTATAATGACCATTTTCAATAGCTATGTAACAAATTACCAGAGGGCATAATCCCATTTTATTCCCATGATTCACCATTGTTAACCCATTCTTAAACCATTAAATCACCATTAAATCACCAATTTCCTATGGTAAGTGTGATAGCAACCAGTGAACATCAATCCTAGCGAGGTGACCTATCCCGGAACCCACATGATCTGGGCTGAGACCGCTAACGCTGGTGGGGGAAAATCATCCAATGGCGGATTTTGAGCTAACCAATTGAGCCAATAAACATACCATTGTTGATTGGTGATTGGGAACTTCTAGCAAATTTATTGTGGATTCTGATATTCATAGTAGTTGATTACAACCAATCAATTGCTAATAACACTACTTACAACTATAATCTCACCAATATGTATATATATATTATTTTTACAATAAGAACAATCGCCATGTTTTGATTTCACAAATCATCAATTCGACATACAATTCAGATCTATTTCTCCAGGCCGATGGTTTGCTGCTGCTGTTGCTTCTCCTGGGAGCTGCCTGTGCAGGTGCTTCACCGACCTGTGAAATTCGCAGGACAAGTGTGGAGCGAAAATAAAAATGCCATGTTACCCCAGATCAAAACTGACTGTACCTCATGAAAATGAGCTCACACCATACAAATTTGGATTTGCCTCTTGAAAATTGGGAGATCACACGGTAAAAAGCCTGGCTCCATAGAAACCATGAGTTCACACATCAAATTGCGGGGACACTGTGAAACTGTGAAGTCCAAAAATCCACGTCCAAAAATGAGCTCGCGCAACACCCACAGGCACCGGGCAGGGCGGCCTAAGTTTGTCATCACCTCAGCCGGATCAAAGCTGGGACACTGCACTGCGTGGTGGTGGTGGTTCTACCAAGTGGTTCCTATCCTCAATGGATTGGTCGTGTTGGGAAAATCTTAACCGGAAACCCATGGGTTTTTACCATCAAATTGGTTGGGGGTTCCGGTTTCAATTTTCCCATCATCCAATTCCATGATATCCTGGATCATTCTGTATATGGTATGTCCGACGGGTGGTAAGTCAGAATATGAATTGGTCCATTGCATTCTTGTTTTGATTAGACTTATAAGCGGTTTTCATGGCTGCCAAGCCACATGCTGCTGCTGAAAAACTCATGTGTTAGTGGTTCCTACCCTGTGGGAATCAAACTTTGTGGAAGACCCGCGTGTTTAGTCTGAATACCACATATAAAAAGATATCATTGATAAATGTGCATCCCAGTTGTGATAAGTGGCTATTTGCCATCTGAAACAAGATGAATATACCTACTCAGTTGTATAGATATGTGTATATGTATTATATACATGTATAGATATATATATATATGATATAGCTCGCTTATCTTGACAACTTATTCGAGGCCTGGGTCCCGGTCAGGTTTGAGCTGCGACCAGGCGGCCTTGGCAACCTTCCACCGCCACCTCAGGTGGGGCCAGGAAGAAATCAACAAATCAACAAATAAATAGTTGTGTTAACATCATTTAAAAAAACAACAAAATTAGTTGTGTTTATCATATCATAAGAAGAAGCTTTGGCATGTGACACTGATCCCAGATAAACTACCTGAAGCTTTGGCATCCCAATGAGCTGATTAACGTCGGACAAGCCCACTTTATCAAGCGCTGTCCCATTGATCATCTACTAACTAAGCCCCGGCTAGAAATTATGGGCTTGAAACTGCCCAAAACTTAACATAGGACTCAATTGGGATAGTTAGGACTGTCCTATTCAAAACTAGATGTGGGGCACATCATTTGGAACCACCAAAGCTCTCTTGAACCCACAAAAAGAAAGGAAGATGCTCCAAATCTGATTCGGAAGTTGGGGGACTAATTGGATTATACAACTTAGTAACTATACAGCCTTTTCGGAAAACTATTCACTGCAATGTCATAGATATTTTTTATAACTATTATATAATCGGATTATATAACTATTATGAATATGTATATATATATATCATAGAAATGTTCCGTTGAAAAGCTGAGTGTTTTTTGTGTCCGCTGCAGGAATTGGATGCCAGCCCCCCGCTGGGCTTCATCTTTTGGCTCATGTGCCTTGAAAAAAATGGGTCGATGAGTCGATCATCAAAAAAGAAGAGTTGGGAATTCAACAGGATATCAATGGTTAGTATGGTTGATAATAACCAAATGATTGTGGTAAATGTTATCATCTGGTCGATAAATGTTAATTTAGTAGATTATGTCATAACAATATTAATTAATCTTAATCTCCAGAGCTGGTTGAAATGTAGTAAACTAAGAATAATGAGTTGGGGATTCAGTTCTGGATATCAATGGTCAATGCTCAATGTCTGGGCAACACCTATGGCAGCTATGAGGAAATATGTGTTTTTTTAATGATCATCCCATGTGTAAATGGGGAACATCATGGGGGACCAGTGTGAACAAGCGTGTAATTAACCATTTTTTCATGGCATGTTTTATGGTTCCATGATGGTAGAAACATGGCAAAAACATTAGGGACATCCTGATGATGTGGGATTCGCCCACATTACATAGGTCCAAATGTTCACAGGTTGGGCCTTGGATATCATCAACAATGGGTAAACACCAGAAGTTTTTTGGGGATATGGAGCAGTCGTTGGGATATCAGGATATCAGATATTTTCACTTGGTTCATAGGAAAGTCAGGATCTAGCAATCATTGGGATTTGGCGATCTTTTGCTGGTTGGTTGAATTATGTGTTGATTTCTTCAGCTTCCCCAAAGTGGTGATTGGTTAGAATGGGGGTTATATTATCCAATATATTGAAGATCATCACAAGACAGAAAAGCAGAATCCTACTAAAATAGTGGTGAACTACTTCTCCCGCTTTTTTAGGCTTAGCATGAGATGTACTTAGTTAGTTTGATCAAAAGTAGTGTATACCATTCAGTTTTACCACCTTAACCTCCAAGGTACTGAGTTGAAGTGAAGGGCCCATCAATATTTCCTGGGCAAAGCGTCGAAAAATGGCAGAGTGTCCACTCCCAATGTGGTAGACCAGAGAGGTCCAGAATGCCGTCATCAATTTCATGGTGATTGCTTAATTTTGATGGGAAAATACCCAAGTTTGTCCTCAGTTTAGCTTTGCCCAAGGTTTGATGATCTACCTCTGGACGAATCATAACGACATGACCGCGGCGTCATTGGAGTAATGATTGGTGAATCATTATAACTTATCCAGATGCATCAACTCATTTATTCCCATATTTTAGGTGGGTGAATGACTATAAGTTATCCAGATATCAATGGCCATTTCAGGAATATCCCCACAAAATATGGCCTGAAAAATGGTACAGTACCGTACCTCCATTTTAGGATCCTGAAATTCTCCCATTGAAGATGCTATATATTGTACTAGCCTAACACTATTCATGATATCCCATAACTATTCATGATAACATAGTCCCATAACATATTCATAAGTTATCAATGATACTACTCATTTATATCCCATTGATAAACCGACTACATCATGATATCCCATAGTTGGTCCCCAAGAAAATTCCAAGTTCGAAGCTTTGTTCTCCGCCAGGTTGGTTCTCGTATCCTTGGTCGCCATGGGCACAGTGGCACCTCGGATGTGGGATAGATCCCCAACTTACCCGGCCTGGTAAACATACAAAAAGCGAACTGGAACATCACCACTTTATAGCTGGGTAGTCATCAACTATTTCGACTGGGCCATGTTCAATAGCTTCTGTGTTGGTTTACCAGAGGGTACTATGGTTATATAACGAATATCCACATATTTTTTAAGGTGTGTATGGCCACAGTTGCTGAATATGTTTGTTTAATCCTCTGTTCAGAACCTGAAGATTTCTTCCTCGTGCCTCAGCAGCAGAAAATATGGCCACATTGATTGGATTATATTGTGAGTGTAACCGGCACAAAATGAATGGTAATTCAACACGACGGGAATGGGCAGAATACTATGGTGAATGCTAACCTCCACAAGTCGGGATGTGGGGCCCAAAAACATTATGGTGAAATAACATCACTTAGTTCATTGGAACTGCCCCAAGTAGCTACTGTAAGGTGAACCCAATAAACCATCCCCAATCAATTGGGCTTTGGGTATACCCCGAAATGTGATGCAAAATAACCCCCAGTCATGGTTTCTTAATGGATTGTTTCTGGCGGGTCATTACAAATTGGTTGATTGACGCATCTAAGAGGGGTTATCACGAGAAATCCCCATCTATTGGTTAAAAAGTGTCGCTGCTGTTGGGCACGTCTACTAGTCTACACACAATCTCGAAAGCGACGTCACCATCAACGATGTTTCTGGTGAATCAAAAACGGTTTGATGTTTGTCACATCTTACTTCTGAGGAATCATAGTGGCTTGCCCAATGGAGTTTACCGCTGGGGGTTAAATCCCATTTACATGCCTCAGAATACTGGCCTAACCATGTTTAGTCCATCTCTAAGTGATGGTCTGTGACGACCAGCTATACCAAAAAATCTGGATACTTACCAGGCCCAGAAAAGTTCCTTTTGGAGGTGGTTGGTGGTTCCAACCACCAAGAGTGGGTGACAGCAAAATGTGTGATTTCACCCACCAACGGAGTGATGATTTCATCTTGCTCCAGGCTAAATGCCCTGAGGATTTGGAAGGCACGGAGGGTGGGTTCTGGGTAAATCGACGAGCGTTTCAATAGTGTATGTTTCAGCACCCATTGCTGTTTTTGCTGTCCCAAGGACCGTTTCCGTACACAAACTTCCGGTGGCTCTGGATGATACAGATTCCAAGCCTAACTCAGATTCGAAGGTGTCAGCACCTGGTTGCAGCCTATGTTGGACAAAGGGGAAGCGGTGCCTCCTCGGTTTCAGTACTGGCGTTGGACGGGGTATGTCCGCTTCGCTGTGCTGGTGTTCGATACGCGAATCAGTTGAGCGGATTGCTACCGGAGGATGCCACTGCAGAGAATCCTGATCCGGAGTCGGAATGTTTGGATGAACACCTATCCGAACGATGCTGGGCAGTCACCGACATTTTGGCGTCAGCGGAGGATCATGAGTTTATGTGCCCCTTTCACTGTGAAAACTGGAAGTTTTGTCACTTCGTGGAAGCGGGCGTTTCCACTCAGTTCCATAGTTAAGTCCCAGTGAGTCTCAGTTGTGGGCACTTATAACTCCACTGAAATATCTGGCCGGTGACAACTGGCTGTAGGACCCATCTTCCAACCGACACAGTCAAGTGAGGAGTTTGACTTTGTGGAGGGATGAACTGGGAGATATCGGGGCATCAATTTTCGTCACCCCAAAGAAAACGAAGAAAAGAGCAGTCTTTCCCGACGCAAAACTTGAGAAGACACTAGGTTCTTAGTTAAATCCAGATCCCTTTGGTTACCCCAGTTTATTGCTCTGAGTTTGTTGGTAAACAACCAAATGACAACTATCATTCTATTGATGCATCAACCAATATATCCCCCACGCTGCTGTAACCAGCCTCTACCCCAATAATCCCCGATATGTATTTATATTCTACATCTATAGATACATATGCATATAATCATACATAGACATATACATATACATATTCACATACATAGACTTTTACATATACGTATACGTATACTGATACAGATACATATACATATGTACATCAGTTATAGTACAGTAAAAGATAGACAGATCGACAGGCCGATCAATGGAGAGATGGAGATACACGGATAGACATATCGATGTTTACAAATTTATCGAAAGAGTAAAAAAACAACAATACTCAAATCTCCATCGAAATATCCCAGATTTGAATCCCGCCAATTGCCATGTTTGATTACTGGAGAGTATATTCCAATCGTTTTCCCATTATATCCCATTATATCCCTATATATATATATCCAACCATTATAACCCTCATAACCAATAATCCATATATTTCCCATGTTCCATATATTTCCCATTAAAAAAACATTATAACCAACCATTTCTTTCCTTGGTTTGGTCATCGGAACCTCGGCAGGTGCTGATTACTGGGCACCTCTGCGGCATGGCTGCGCTTGGGCGTTCACAGGACAGGAATTGCTGGGCGTTTTGGTGGGATCAGCGAGATTTGACCTGCAAAATCTTCCATTTTACCAATGGTTTGATCATTGAAACGATGGATTTTTCAGCTGCCAAAGGTGGTTGGTTTTACTACCCAACATTGATCGGGATTACACCAGCAAATCGTTGATTGAATCATCCAAAATCAGGAACTGATCAAGTAAAAAGAGACATGAGGATGGAAGTGAAGGCATCGGATAGGACCACCAAGAAAGACGCTATAAGCAGGGAAACTCAGAGATGGCAAAAAACGTTCGATGATGTTGGATGTCATTCACCGTGGACCCCATCTTAAGCTGCCCGCAGGCGCCCTGCTGTGTTTTGTCGCTGCAGCACCCATCTTTGCCTAGTTCAAAAGACCGAAGCTGCCTTTGTTCAGCTGGGTATGTTTTTTTCAAGGCGATTTGTTGGAAGAAAAAAAACATTTCCACCACAAAAACCTTGGGAGGTGCCTGCGGTATGCATTTATAAAGAATCTCCACAGTTTCCAGCCAAAATCATGGCCAAAGCTTTTGGGCTCGAGTTTGCTCGACCTCTTCATACTTTTTGGCACCTCGGCAGTCAAAAGTTTGACCCATAAAACATTCTGTTGGGTGAAGATTGTCTATGTTATGTTGTAGCTCCTTCAGTGCCTCAAGTTTGAAGCCATCGTATGCGGATGGGGGATGGACATCCAGCAAAGCGACCTTCAACTGACCCATCGCCTCATATGTTTGAAACGCCTTTCTGTCCTGTAGAGACACTTGATAAAGATTGATGGAGATATCAATTGAGAAATATATATAATATATAACAAATATAAATTTATACTGTATGTAGAGAGAGACAGAGAGAGCTAGAGACTTGTGGATCTATGCGTATACTCTATACTCTATATCTATATCTTTGTCTACATCTATAGAATCTATATTCATGTTTCAATCTATCTATCTATCTATCTATCTATCTATCCATCTATCTATCTCTATATCTCTATATCTATATCAAGAAATATTCAGACAAAACAGATCCGCAAAGCTACAGATCTTCACAGAGACCCGTCCAAGGCACAGCTGAGTGCCATGGCACAGCCTGAGGTCATCGGATGGGGATATCACCAGCAATTTCGCTATAGCATGGTATAGCTGATAAGATAAGGATACATATTTTACAGATAGTATATGTATATATATGTATAAATATATATATATGTATACATCTATCAAGATTAATGATATATCCTTATATCATCATTAAATAGTTGGTACCAAGAACAATTGAAGGGTATATTGGTACCAAGTAATTTCATGTCATTTCCCCCATGTCATTTGTTCTGGCCACATGCTTTTTTCGGTGGGTGAACTGATTGTTACCCTCTGGTCCAACATTTCCACCGCCATGTCTATCCCCAGCTAGGCCGCATCGCTCAGCAAAGTCCCCCGTGTTTCGTGCTTCAGAAATTTCCCGTTCATAGGTCATAAACAGACGTACACAGTCATAAACCCATTGATGTGTTGGTGAATAATATCCCAAGTCTATCCAAATCTGCTGTTCAACATGTCCAACAGTGCAACTGTTGGTTCACCTAAATCAACTTATGAATACTTATGATATGATTACGTCACCATTAAATAGTTACATTATCCAAGTCTATGTTTCCCATATAAAGTATCATATTGGTTCATGTTTCAATGGTGAGTTATCAACTATCAACATGGCAAGTTACATTCCCTTTATATGTCCCATTAAATGGTCTATGTTTCCCATATCAACTAGATATTCAACCTGATGTTTTATATGTGTTGAGTTAACACTCATGATAAGTTACTACAAATTTTCAATAGTGAGTTACCCTCTGGTAATTTAACATAGCTATTGAAAATGGCCATAGAAATAGTGGATTTTCCCATTAAAAATTGTGATTTTCCATAGTTATGTAAACGTTTACCAGAGGGTAACCATGTTTCTATGTTTCATCCCAGATTCCGTTGATGACTGCCACCAGGGGCAATCCCACAGAGTCTTTGAAGCTCGTGGCCAGGTCGGAGATGGCAACGGTGAATCATCCATTTCCCACTGGTTTTGCAATGGATTGGTTTAGGGGAAAATTTACAGGAAAACCCCATCTTTGATGGTAAAAACAATGGTTTCCTGTAAATTTTCCCTTAAACCAATCCATTGATGGTTAGCAATGGATTAGTAATGGATGAACAATGGATAATAATGGATTAGCAACAGTTTAATCATGCAGAATGGAACATTTAATGGGATACAAATTGGCAATCAAACGTAGCAATGGGAAATCCAATCTATAAATCAGCCATTTTTCCATTGTCACGTTTGACTACTGGAGGGTAGCCATGTGGAGGCTAGGGGCCCCATGTCACATCCAAATGGTGATCTGACCAATGACGAGCTTGCTCGACCACTGTGGTATAAACCAACCAAACATCATAGGGAAATGATCATGATCTTGATAATGATCACGATGATAACGATGATCATGATGTTGATTGGCTAACTATGCCACTTGGGTGTGCTTGCACGCACGTCCAAGTACCCCCTCCTTTAAGCCATTTCACCACTTGATGATCTGGTTTTTTTTGAAAATATTGGGGAAAGCCTTAAATCCACTGGTTAAGAATCATTTTCCCAACATCAACCATTGCCATTTGGTATTACACCCCATTGCAGACATACCGTGATCTTCGCAGGGGCCAACACCCGAAGAAATTGACCAGGCACCGAAGTTTGGGGGTCGACTTGTGATTTGTCCACCATCAACAATCTGGGATTTAATCAACAAGAAATTGGTCGGATAGAGTTAATATAATATGGTGAAACCGAGTGGATGTATCCTTGGTTTAGCACAACTTGGATTTTGTTTGCTTTGAATGGTGATATGTTTCGACCAAACCAATTCGAATTTTAGAGTTGTTAGAGGTATCTAAGTTTGGCCATGGATGTTGATACACTCACACTCTTTCATGCCCCAGGTGAGATTTTGGTGATGCCAACCTGAACAACATTTCTTGCCTAAGTTGGAAATCTGGCAGGGCAACATGTCCAACTAAGGAGCCAGTTCACTGTAGTTGATGGTTATCTTGTGTTTTTTGGTTTTTGCTAGCTGCCAAGTACATCCCCCTGGTTGTTGTTTTGGGACTTTGCTTCTTGGTAATTGTTGGCCAATCTCCATTTCTTTTGCTTACCTTTGCAACCATCTCCAACCGGAACTGATATCCGCAGTCGATTGTTGATAGCCCCATTGATTGTTGGTTACGATTCTATGCCCATGGATTGATTGATTATCTCCCCAAACTGACATATATACAGTATATATATACATATACATATATATATATATCCCAGTTTGATGATTGTGTTTATCACCCATTGATTCTATCCATTTTTTTGATTTTATCTGACATTGATAGCCACCTTAAATAATGATGAACCGAGCTGAAGAGTTTCTAGGCCAAGCGTCAGCGCATGGAAGAAGCCCGCCAGCAGGCGCATCTTACACCATCAGTTGGTTTGTTGCTAACTCCGTTTGGTGTCAGCAATAGCCCTTTTTGAAAGTGGATTATATCCATTATATGGCTACTGTCCCATTATATGGCTAATGATAGCAGTATATCCATTATATCCCACTAAAAACATCCACAGCAAGCCCATTTTCATTGGTATCCCATCACGATCTTGGGGAACTACACAAGTAGCCCATTGGTGTATCCCCATCTCATTGTTGGATACCCCGTGAATTGATGATGACACGTTTCTTTTGTCGACTATCCATTGATACCCCCAATTTTATTGCTTGTATCGTCACTGATGGGTAAATCTCCCCAGCTCTTGATTGTTGCCATTGATATCCCCACACATTGTTCAAAACCTCTGTTGGTTGCTGGTTACTTTGGGGTTGTACTACCATATACTCTCCTCCATATTAAAAAAAAAAACATCATCCATGACCTGGGAATCCCGGTCTTCAGAGGCCCGCCGGAAGAAGGAGTCGTCAGAACGTCTCAGATGCAGAAGGGGGTTCTGAGGTGGAAAGGACCTGGAAAGAATTGGTGACTACGTAATATTATTGTTATGTATGGTATGGTTCACAATATGGGATAATAAGGTTTTAAGCAACATGGTGGTGGTGACAATTCATGCCATTAGGTGTTAGACATGTGGATCTTAAACAAATATATATATGGTATGGTTCATAATAGGGACATCAGGGGATATACTGGTACATAATGGGGATAGAATGGTGTATAGATGTGTATATATATATATATATACATCAGAGATGTTTGCCACCAACATTACATTTAAACTTGTATCAAGAAGCGGAGAGTTCCCATTTTGTGACAATTATGCTGGAGAAAATGATGATAAGCCATTGCATTTGGGGATTCCAATTTTGAGACAACCCCATACAGATCTTCATCATGGTATGGAGATCGCCATCACTGGGTAAAGGCTAAAGTACGACCCAAATAATGCCATCATTGGCTAATTAACTAGTTCCATCAAATTAACCATCTTAATTAACATCCAATTCTAATTGTGGATTCCCATTATGGAGTTTGTTAATTTTGATTGGAACTCCAAAGTTTCTTTGAGAAAGGCCTCTGGAGAGTGGTGAAACGCCTCTCAGGGTCTGATGCAGTTTTCTCATCAGGCACAGAAGATCCCCCCATTTTTCACATCGATTGGATGAAAATTGGGGGGTTGTCCCACTGCCGGAAATCACCAGAGAAATCATGTTAAGCCCCCATTTCTGTGGCTTTAAGTTCTGCGTGGATGCTGAGGACTGGTATGGATCTTCCTGAGGCACAGAACTGGCACGGGGCCACCATTTTGTGGGGTCCATGGCTTGGATACCCTAATAAATGTGTGTTTTTTTGCTGAGGAAAGCGATTATAAACCATGAGATTTTTGGTGTTTTCAGACAACCGGATCTATGTATTCCGGAAACACATAGATCTGACGGCCACTCCAACCCCGTTTCCGGCACCGCATCCTTTTCGTGTGGATTCACATATGTGGTGTTTTCTTTTTATGGTCGAATAGTGGCTTAATTGGGGTCTCATTTGACGTTTCTATCCCCATGATCGTCGGAATGTCCCCAATTGGTGGTTTCCTGTTCAGATGCAACAGCTTTTTGAAGCGATGGACGCGAATCACGATGGAGTGCTGTCTCGCAAAGAGTTTGAGCAGGCTCCGATGGAATCACAGGGGTCCTGGAATCACAGGGATGACATAAAACTTGGCAGATATACACATAACAAAAATACATTTAACCAAGAAGGATTCAACTAATGCGTGAACTTTCACCAGCAAATTGGGATGGGAACGCCTTGAACAGGGGGTATCACCACAACCAAGTGGAATATATCAATAGAAGTTTGGAATGTATCCAACTGAACCGTAAGTCTTCCCAACAAGACGCAACATTGAACTTGTCTATGCATTTGTTTCATGTCAAAAAATGCCCCGAACTTCCAACATCGATTTTTCGGAAATGGTTTCGATGGTGATGGTTGAGCCCTGAAATTGGATTGCGAAGAATGATCCTGCCACTTCTGTCAGATCCTCCATCTTTGATGGTTCAAAGCTGCCAGGCCATGCGAATGAAGCAACAGATGAGCAAGGCCTTGGGTTTTGCCGTTTTGAAGCAATGCTGCTTGAAGATATCTGGGGTATCATGTGTGTATACCCATGAAGAGATTTAAAAATGCTAGCGGGTTATTAGATTAGAGGTCCATTTTCTTAATATACAAACATAGATCCAAAATGCAGATTTAACAGATTTTCGGCAATATCACCCTTCCCAACTGTAATATATTGATATGTGTATACATTTATATACATACATACATACATACATACACCAACAGATATAGATCCTATTATCTCTAATTGGTATACCATATGATAATTTAATGCACTAATCCAATAGAGATTTCCCATATGATATATTAAAGATAGCTAAAAAAATATTGTATCATATGAAATTGTTTTATCTATAATTGCTATATTAAGCATATAATTATATAGATATTTATATACCAAATATGTGTATTAAATTCATACCTTGTTACATGATGATATAACAGTTATATTGGCCATGTAGATCTTCCAATATTTACTGTACGATGATCCAATAAACCAATAATCCAGCTATATGATATGTTAACAACAGCTTAAAATAAGCTTCGGCGGTATCCCCAACAGCCGCAACGTTTTATTTATACAAATCTTTCTGAAGCGTGCTGCGAAACCAAGCGCTGGAAACCCTTTGAACCTGTTGGAACCTGACCTGGCCCCGCACCAAAGATTCCCAAAACCTTCTCCGGGACCTTCTCTGCAACCTTCTCCGGGACCCGTTGAACCTGACTTGGCTTTGCACCAAGGCTTCCTGGAACCTTCTCCGAAACCTTCTCCAGAACCTTCTCCGGAACCCTGTTGAACCTGACCTGGCGCCTCCCAGACCTTCTCCGGAACCTTCTCCGGAACACTGTTGAACCTGTTGAACCCGACCTGTCTCTGCACCAAATCCCAGATCTTCTCGGGAACCTTCGGAACCTTCTCCGGAACCTCGTTGAACTTGACCCGGCGCCTGCACCAGTGCACACCGGAGCTATTCTGGGCTGAAGACCCCGTCAGCTTACGCTGTTGGGGAAAAAGATAGCATATGATTTTTTAGTAATATACATATATATATATATATGTATATTTTTACATTATTATCTATAATTGGTATATTAACCATATCATCAATATGGGGGTTTCCATACATGGGCGATCTCCAAAACGGATGGTTCATAATGGAAAATCCGATGAGAAGGATGATTTAGGGCTATCTTCATTTTAGGAAACCTCCATATGGTTTTTTGATGGTATATTGATAATCCAATAAACCAATACAGTATTCCAACTATACTTGCTTTACATTAATCCCATAGATCTTCCAATATTTACTATATGATAAGCCAAGAAACCAATAATCTATATGATATACTAACAACCATCTGTAATTGGTTTATTAAGCATATCACCAATAATCATCATATCATCATAGATATTTTAATTGGTAGGTTAACCATTAATAGCCATTCATCTGTACTTCACCATTGTAATCCAATAAACCAATAGTCCATCCATAATTGGTATATTAACGATTAATATCTATAGACATTCTAATATCTATAGGCTGGTATAGTAACCATATAATGGATATATTAACAATTTTTAAGCCTCCATATGTTGCTCATGATACCATATATGTATATATACCATTCAGATATTAACCATATAGATTAGATTGAGCCTATAATTGGTAAATTAGATAATACGATATTCAAATATTAAGATAATTATATAATACTTAACGAACTAACTTAATTAACGTCAACAACATAACTAGTTATTACCAAATTATTACATGGTTATTGCTGGGTTACCACTAGGTTACTTGTTAGTTACTACTCTAACTATAACCCAGTAACCCCAGAGCCGATGCCGTCGGCGCAGGATCCCGACCATCTTGGCCACAGTGTGGCCACTGTTGTGGGCAGCACCACGGAGGTGCCCGCAGAGTCCGGACCCGAAACGGGACGTTTTTGGGAAAAATGTGGGAAAACCCTGAGAAAATTCTGGGAAAATGTGAGAAAATGTAGGGAAAACTTGGGTCAATGTCGAAAGCAGAGCGAAAACTGTGGAAAATTTTGAACTTGGCATCCTGGAAATGGGATTGTGAACCGTGCAGAATCTCGGCATAAGGGTGCGATTGCTTTGAAGCAGTACTTTTAGAATCAAGAGCACGAACAAGCCACACAGGGGAAAAAAAATTCATAGTACTGCCGCACTACGGTATGTCCCTTCCTTACTCTTCTGTTTTTTGCATATTATGTCTGAGGACTGCTGGGTCCAGACAAAGAAGCCAGAAAAACCTCTAGCCGTCGTTGAGGCAAAAGCAGATGTTACCAGAAGTCTAATGTGCTCGGAGTTTGGATAGACCCAAGTCGCACCTACTCCTCCATTTACCATCCTGGCCTCCACTTTTCACCACGAATTTCCCAAGATATTTCTGTCATCGGCAATTCCCACGGGAAAACGCTCGAAACGCTCGCGGGATCATCCCTGGCATTGGGTTCACCGCCTCTGAGGCCCATGACCCATTTCGCGCCAGGAACGGTCGAATCGTTGCAGCGCAAACAGCTTGAACCAAGGGCAAATTATCATTGAAGTCTATGATAGTCTATGATAGTCTATGATAGTCTATGAGTTTGATGAAATATTTTTTTTCAGTGATGGTTGTTCCACCAATGGAACGCTCTCATCAAAGAGATCATTCGCCTGGATTTGATGAAGGTGCTCTCATTCTAACCAGTCTGCTGGAAGGGTTTCTTCACAGACCTCCCAAGTTCCAACTTCAGTGCCATTTCCACCGCCCAGGACCCAACATGGTTCCCGTGACTATGGTGCCTATGCCATGCCGGTGCGGGACGTGGGGACACGGGATTCGCACAAGATGCCTTCCTAGGATTGATGCTTGGTAACTACGAGAAAGCCTTACGTTTAAGTTTACTTCTTGGTTTACCACCTGATATCCCATGATATCTCACTTTTGTGGGCTCTAACCAACCTCCTCTATTTAAAATCATTTGGTGCACCCCACAGCGAGATTCCCAGGCAGATGATGGTAGCTGGCAGACCGGGAGGTCCAGTTTACACCATTGGGATGGTGCGTCGTCAGTTTACGTCGGAGTCGTATTTTTGCCACATTTTTTAGTGGAAATCATGGGATACTTAACACCACTCACCATGTTTGGATGAAATTGGGTTGTAGTTGGATTAAACATGAAGCAACCATTTACCATTGTACAAAAGTCCCCCATTTTTTGACCGGAAAAAATCTCCAACAGGCTCTCCACCTCAGACTGGGCCCATGCAAATGGTTCCACCACAGGGGTTCGGAACTCAATTTGATGTTAAAAGTTGATGGAAAATTACGTGGCATGAATTTGGGATGAATTTGTTGGTTGCTTCTCGTTTACCACTTTTTTGTTGGTCGACTTTGTCAGGAACTGTTCATTCGTAAAGAAGACAAGACATTAAGTTTCTCTGACTCTGTGAGACGGTTCTCTATGTCATTCTGGAGATCTTTTGCTAAAGATTTGAGACAGCTCACATAAGTAGTTGGAATCAAAGTACACCTTGGGACTTGTGAAATCGTCCCTCAGACCCCATCCAAGGCCAATGATGATGGTTCCTGCCGGCGGCCCGCCGGGAGCAGGTTCCGCTGCGCTTACCATTTTGGCAGCACACGATTGAGATCTTTAGAAATAGAAACTATTTCAAACTTGAGATTTTTGGATTGTCATGTCTTTTTGACAGGAAGCATTTCGCCTTAAGCACACCCTTTTTCACGTGCCACCCTGTGCTGAACAGGTACTCCACCCCCCACTGGGCCTCTGCAAATGGTTCCACAGGGGTTTGGAACCCATGCAGAAGGGTCTTCATGGCTTGCATTGGAATCCCAAATTTGGTCTCTGCTGGGGTTTGAAGAAATGTCACTTGCACAGCTGGAGTGCTTTAGATTGGAGTGGAAACGTCACACACATCACTGGATCT
>Ga0126342_10011476_pt1 | contig 15834 bp, 8 predicted proteins | sample Cyp1metagenome_FD_92528 | JGI IMG/M metagenome (GOLD analysis project Ga0126342, IMG submission 92528) | Coral microbial communities from Lord Howe Island, Old Settlement Bay, Australia - Cyphastrea 1 metagenome | ecosystem: Host-associated > Invertebrates > Cnidaria > Coral ... | reverse complement strand
CAGTCTTGCAGGTTTTTGAAAAGAGAACTGTGAAAGGAAAAGGAGATGAGAAAAGCTGGAATCCAAGATCGAGCATCCAAAGTTCATAATTGAAGGTTTTTGAATGGAAAACTGTGTTTGAAATGAAAAGTGCATGAGAAAAGTAGGAATCCTCGATCTTACCATCCAAAGTTCATTCTTGCAGCTGTTTGAAAAGGAAATTTTGAAAAAATAGAAGGTTTTCAAAAGGAAAGGAAAAAACTACACATTTTGAGCATCCTGGAGTAGATTTTGGAATATTCTATCTAGGGGGTCCGAAGATATAGTTTAGTATTGGGTCAAAAAAACCTGGGTTTTTTCAAAATAAAAAACACCCCCTACGAAACTGGATTCTATCTACTCCAGGATTATTATATATATATACCCTCTGGTTATGACTAACATAGCCATGGTATAGATGGCCCATAGAAATAGATGGTTTACCTATTAATAGCATGGAGATTTTCCATGGCTATGTTAAACAACCATAGGGTAAATCTATAGAACATCACTTAGAAATAGTTGATTTACCCAGGAACTATAGAAAATGACGCAGTAACCATAGAAAATCACTATAGTTTGAATAGGTAAATCAACTATTTCTATGGCTCATTTTTCTATAGCTATATGACTGCTATTGACAACTGATCTAAATGGGTCATGTTCCATACGTTCGCTGGTGTCCCGCAAGTTATGTGAACTTTGGTTTATAATCCCCATTAACTAGTTCGATATAGCTACCATAAGTCCTAGTTATTAGAGCTATAAACCATCTTGGGGGCACAACCTTGTAGCTATGCTAGATTTCCAGAGAATAACGAACAAGAATGGTATTCCAATTGTCATCAACTATCCTTTATTCATCCATGATTGTTGGTTATTCCATGAAAATTATCCATATTATATAATATAGCTACAATGTGGGGCTCCCTAGAAAACAAAGTCAGTTTATGACTCCAATTTCACTAGGGTTTATGGTACGCAAATAATTGTACTCACCGGTGTTTATAAACCAACGTTCGTAACTGGGGGGCCCGACATTGTATTTATGGGGATATAATGATGGTTGAGACGTTGAGAGGATTGAATCAACTGGTATGATGGAAAGCCGCCCGGCACAACGATAGTTGGTCGATCTCCTCCACCTCCGGCGGCACTGGACCTTGCTGGCTTTCAGGCGCGACGGCCGATCTTAACCTCCTTGGATTCGAGCCTTGCCTGCAGTAGGGCATGAAGCGTGCCTGGCCTTCGTAAAAACCAGCCAAGGCATCAACCAGGGGAGTCAGGGGAGGAGGGCCTGCAGGCTGCACCAGCTTTTTTGAGCCCGCAGGCGGCGCCGGTTTTTTGTCCTTGCCTTCATCAGGACCATCATCAGAGTCGGGGTAGACATACGACGGCGGTGAGCCCTCCTTGCCCTTGGCTGGCTCACGGGGCTCGTGGCCTCCCCTTGCACGACGGCGGTGCACTCCCCGGCATGCTGGCAATACCTGCATATTCCGCTGTCGTGGTGTGGTGGTGTTGTCTTCTTGGGGCCCTCGCCCCGCTCCCTCTCCATCTTCTCCTTCTCCTCCTCCACCCGGGACCCCACCTCTGCCCGGGGCGCCCGGAACATAATTCCAATTTAACTATGGTCTATAAGTTATAACTATAGTTTATGGTGTTTAGAAACCAACTTATAGCTGGGGGGGGCCACATTGTAGTTCTCATGAAGTTTGCATATGGGGGTTTCCTAGAATGGGGCTGGTTTGATTTGGGGGTACCCCCATTTTGGGAAACCTCGATATATTTTCACTAAGTAAACAAGAAAACGATAGAAAACGCACATATCAAGCCACCGTGTCTTCGAAGTGGTATTGTATTACTCATATCAACTTCGAAGAAATGGTGGCTTAATCTGGCGCTTGAATTGTTGTGATTAATATGGCCCTTGAACTATGGGATTATATGGGATTATATCGGATGTTGAATGGAGAATCTGCAAGCGCGTTGTGTATATATAAATATATAACACCAAGTGCTTGTGGGTCGTGCTAGGTTGCTTGAACACATCCAGGATAGCTATTGGATACGTGGAAGGAACATCACTGGTCAATGATATAAGTTAGTTTAAAAACACCATTAACTATAGTTATAAGTATCATAAATCATAGTTATTGGAGTTTTGTTCACCAACTTAGCTATCTTGGGGGCCCCACGTTGTAACCGTAACCAACGAAGATAACTGGGCCCAATAGCACTTGGGGGGTGCCTTCGCGTCGAGTTCTATCACCCATCAAGATAGCCACAAAAACTGGTGACATTCCAAATCCAAGTGGCCAAGTGGCTAGGAATGCGCAAAACCACAATCCAGTTCGCACCCTCTGGTAATTTCTTACATAGCTATTGAAAATGGCCCATTTAGTTCCTTGAGCTACCCTCTGGGAAACTAACATAGCTATTGAAAATGGCAATTTATAGCTCATTAAAAATGGTGATTTTCTATAGTTATGTTAGTTTACCAGAGGGTACCTATTAGTTCGATGGTGATTAAAACCACTTCGCAAACTGCATAGGTTCGTTTACCAGGTCGTAGTGGGGATGTGCATCCAGCTACCCCAACATAAGCCGGGACACGTATTACATCAGCCGGTCGGCGAACAAAAAATATATAAAGAAATGGAAAAGGCTCCAAAAACACACGGGAAAGAAACAAACTTATCCACAATTTGAGAACATATTGGAAAATAATGGTGAATCATGCTATAGTTAACGGTATCATAAGCCATACTGTAGTTATTGGAATAATGAACCAACTTAGCTATCTAGGGGGCCCCACATTGTAGATACCTGCCAAATAATCTGATTGGTTGGCTGATTACCATTGGTATCTAACCGAGGTTGGGCCAGAAATCATGATCAACCATTGAAATTTTGCTGTACTCTGCCCTTTTCTCATCCCCTTGTACTGGTTGGGTCCGGTAATAGGTATCCCCTGTTATGGATTGTAATCATCCCCAATGAAATAGGTAGAATCTCCAATGACCAACAAACATGTTTTTTGTTCAGTGGCTCACATTGGTAGAAGGTACTGTAGTCAAGCCAGTTGCAAGTTTGTCTATCAACCCCTTTACTATAGATATATCCACCTTAAATCCTATAGTTATCATATATACCACTTTAGCTAACTAAATCCCATGACATGGCCAATCAGCCAGATACTCAGCAAAAAAGATGCCAAAAAAAACTTCGCTGGTGAACGTAGATAATCCCATTGATACCAAAAGACTATTTTGGATTAGTTTCTACCCATCTTAAGATTGACCTAGTTCCCATTGATGTGGTAAACCCACTAATCAATTCTTAGCTAAAGTAGATAATCCCATACCAAGTCAGACTAGTGACTAGTTACAAGGTGGTGCCCCCAAGTTAGCTAAGCTGGTTTATAACTATAATAACTGGGGCTTATGGTAGATATATATATATATATATCTATAGTTAATGGGATTATAAACCAACGTTCACATAACTTGGGGGGCACCACCGAACGTAGGATTAGTGAAACTACCCATCTAAGACGATAAAATCCCAGGAGATCATCGGACTTTTGGTGAAAATAGCGGAGCTGGGGCCGGGAGCTGGGGAAAATCCCATCTATCATCAAACATAGAAACCTGTTGTTAAAGGGGTACTTAGATGAGCCATGGAGTTAGTGGTTAGTCAGTAAATGGATTATTTCATTGGGATATAAAGGGTTATATCCCCAGTTTCCTGTTGTTAAAGGGCTAAACCTGAAGGAACCCCTGATTTTTTTCATCAACCCACCGATGGGAATTTGGGACATCTATGGTGAAATCTGCGTATTTTTGCCGTCGCCGAGGATAACATTTTTGGGTGGTGCGCCTGTCCCTTGCTGACGCTGCTGGGGCTCACCCAACGACCTCCAGTCGTTTTCGGGCCCCATGGCTCGAAAATCACGAAACCATGGGAAAACAATCCGAAAACCATACTTAGATGGGCCATGGGATTAACTAACTGGTTAGTAATTGGGGATATAACCCTCTATCCCAATGAAATAATCCATTTACTAAACTAGTTTTCCCTAACTCCATGGCCCATCTAAGTAGGCAAAAAAGTGGATTTTACCTAGAAACGCGGGGATTTTACCTAGTATCGATACCATAGGAAAGATCGGAAATCCCCTATAATAACATCTATGAGTTATGGTATAAAATCATCGATAAATTACTACCAAATTGAGGTTTAAATCAGAAGTCATCATGGTATGAAAAATCAAGAACGACTGTAAAATTCAGTCTAACAGCTCCACTTTCTCGGCGTTGTACAAGCTGGTGCCCCATTTCAATGCCGGAACCCAAATTGGATGTACCTATATAAAAGGCCTATTTTTCAGGGCTATGTACGGGGATATACCCCCAACATATGGCCTGAAAAATGGTACTGACGTACCTCCATTTTAGGATCCTGGAATTCCCATTGATCATTTCTAACCAAGTTGGGTGATAAGCGGTAGACATATCTGTAGTTGGTAAGGGGTCTTCCAACAAACATTATTTCGCCACTGCCTTGAAGTAAGTCCCCTAACATTCATACATCAAGTTGTTGATGTATCATGATATATCCCCATTATATGGAGGTTTCCTAAAATAGGGGTACCCCTAGTTATCATCCTTTTTAAATTTGTTTAATAGGATTTTCATGGATTTTTCATGAAATAAAGCCTCCACTTTCGGGTACTCCCATGACTCAGGAAACCTCCGTATCACCATTGAATCCCAACATGTTTCTCGGTTTTCCATACATGATCAGCAATGTTTTGGTCGTCCAACTAGTCTGGCCTGATCAATTCCGTTCAGTGGCCTTGGATACCACACTTTCACTGATTATTTGAACCTTTTTCCGGCTGTGTCCTAGCGGTTTCCGGCTGCCACTTATTGGAACATTCATCATGATGACTTGGACAAATTCAAACCAGCACATATTAAAACCTTCTTTTTTAGGGACTTTCATGAATGTTCCATTGTCACATTTGTTTACCCGAGGGTCTATACTATCTGGTGTTCAGTCTAAGTTTTTCTTCGCGAGTTGCTGCTGAATTTGGGTCGTAGCTGGTTTCAACGCAGGTGGTAATGTATGGGTTAAGAAGGGTGATGGTCCACAGAAACAACAATTCTCTCCTCACCTACTTCCTACGGGCCATTTTCCATGGCTAAGTTAAATAATGAGATGGTATATCCTTAAGATGAATAACCAAAACTCACCAAATGGAATGTGATATCACCTCTGGTACTGGTTCATCATGAGGCATACTGCAGCTGCTTTTTGATAGTCAATACATCCTGCTGAATCCGAGTTTTTTTTTTTTTGGGGGGGGGAAATTAGATAGGTAGGTTGGTTAATAATAATTCTAAAAAAAATGGTTTAGGGTACTTATATAATACTTACTGGGGTTTATAAGCTGACTTATAACTGGGCCCCACATTTCAGATGTGTACATACAAACTTGTGCCCGTGTAAACATTTTCTGAGTTAGAGCAACCACGGTTGTATAGCGACTCAATCAAACCACAAACATGACCCGGTGAGATAAACCACCAAGCAGAACCACTGGTGTGTTTATTACAATGGTGACCCATGGCTAATCTTAGCTATTCTTAGAATCCAAGATTGGTGGCTGCGGAAAGCCTCTATTCTGCAAGAAAGAGTAAACAATCATCCCACAAATGAAGTGGTTATACCCATAGGATCCATGGTGCTGCTAGATATGGTAATATGGATCTCATCAATATACCCCAGTCATGTTAGCATATATACCAGCACCATGGATCCTATGGGATATAGTAAACCTAGAGTTGTAACCAATGGGATTTTTCGGTCTTACCAGGCAGGGTTAGTCACACCACAAAGTGGGATGATCCTCCAAGAAACAAGTTAAGTCCCTTGAAGAATCGCCATTTTGCTTGGTCAATCATCGAACTAAATGGCTTACTAGCCATGGGCTACCCACAAACCGCAGTTATACAAGAAATTACCGGAGGCTTAGCCTGCAATTTTGGGGCAATTTCAACGCTAAATCATAAATTTGATCATATAAATTCACCAATGTTTGTACGGAATCAAAGATAAAATGATGATTCAATGTGATCAAGTCTTAAATTTAATTCGTTCACTTCCCATCTCCCCATTTCTGGTTACAATGTTTCACCTAAATTAAAAAAAATGCTTATGTTCACCCCAGTAATTATATACCCTCTGGTAAACATACAAAAAACTATAAAACATCAGCATTTTGAATAGGTAAATCAACTATTTCTATGGCTAATTTTCCACAGCTATGTTAGTTTACCAGAGGGTAAAGCCATATTTTGTTGGGATATTCCCTGAAATTTAGGCCTAAAACATAGGCCTTATATATGGTAGTTACCCCAGTAGCCAGTTCGATCTCCAGCCAGGGTCCAGCCTCGCGTATCATCCTCAGGGTCAATGCCACAGAGACCCGACTCTTCGCCCATCCCACTGGCTTCGTAGCCGATGCTGCAATTCACCTCAGCTGGAACCGCCACAAGGTGGTGCCCCCGATCGATAGCGTTCAGTTGGTGAACATAACTCCAATTTCACTAGGACTTATATATGGTAGATATATCGAACTAGTTAATGGGATTATAAACCAACAAGCATAACTTGGGGGGCACCATCTTGCATAAACATAGAGCAATTCATGCAATGTGGGGGCCCCCAGTGATGTGAACGTTGGTTTATAAACACCAGGAATACTATATGTATTTAAGCGTATCATAAACCATAGTTATTGGAGTTATAAACCAACTTAGCTATCGACCGCGGGCACCACTTTGTGGGAGCTTCACTCGAAAAATGGTAACTTTCATGGATGAAAGTGGCCATGTACTGTATATCTGCTTGTCTCTGTACTTGGTTGAAAAACCATACTTAGATGGGCCATGGAGTTAGCTAACTAGTTAGTAAATGGATTTATTTCATTGGGATTTTTTGGGGTTATATATATATATATCCCCAGTTACTAACCAGGAATCGCTAATTTGCTTCCCATGGCCCATCTAAGTAGAGCAATTCCTGGGAGCTTCAGTCGAAAAATGATGGCTTTTCATGACTATTAGGTGATTGGAAAACTCTAAGTAGCTCCAACTGGCTCCCCATTTTTTTTGGGGAATATGAATACCCCTGGCTCCAACTGGCTCCCTCCGTTCACTGGATAGATGATTTCATGGGATCTTCACTAAAAGAAAATGGGAAGGGGGCGGTTCCATGGAAACAGAAAAAACAACTGATGAAATCCAGGACATCGGAGATCATCGGAGCCCGTGAAAATCCTGAGTAAAAATCCTATGAATGGAGGTTTCCCAGGTCATAGGGCTACCCCTAGTTATCATCCAGCTATTAGATTGGGATTTTCCGTAACAAAAACCATCCAACTATTGGGATACCCCCATTTATGGAAACTACCATATCTATAAATGATGAACCCTGATTTTGGTGAAGTTGGGGCCATTTCCATGGCTAAAGCGGCTGGGAATTACACCTATATGTTGGGATCTACCCCCGTTTTCTTCACTGCAGCTGCACACCCGTTTCTACAAACTAATTCTATGAGTCCAACAGCACAGTAGGGTTTTACACAAACATTTCAAAAAAGCAAAGACAAAACAAAATCAGAGCAAACAGAAAAAACAAACCAGAAAAACAAAAAGAAAAACATAATTATATAAATCCAGGTTTTGATGTATTAGTTCTGTACAGTATTTGTTTGTTTGTTCATTTTTTTTCAGGTGGTTCTTCCTGTCGGATTCTTTTTTTTGGTGATTCTGGTTTTGATTGTGATTTTGTTTGTTGTTCTTGTTTGTTTGTTTTATTACTATGTCTGTGTGCTAAAATAAACTTGTCTGTTGAAGCCGGTGTCTTAAAACTAGTTGCGAGGTGGAGTGCTCACTTGGACATTGGATGAAGCTGGATTGCCAGAGAGTATGGACTCTGCATGCTACCAAGGTGGCCAAAGATATGGAACACCACAAAGGGGACGTCATCAAACATGGGGACACACACACACAATTTTGATTAAACTGCACTCTTTCTTTCAACTTGCCCGTAAGCATGGGCACTATTAAACATGGTAACATGCCATGATGGTTACTTCTATCTATACCCATATTCATTGGTTCATCAGTGGGTCTGAAAAGATTGAATCCGCTTAAGGGCGGCTAAACAAGGGTAAGGCATGTTCCATGTTCCCATCTAGATTCCCTCAAAAGAAAGTGTTTTCCGTCGAGGAAAAAAAACAATCACTCAATAAGCAATCCCCAAAAAGGAAGGCCCGGTGACCTGGAAAGTTACAGGTCATCATCTAGGACATCCTGCGAGAACTGTTTAAGCTGATGCTTGGATTTGCTTGAGGGGTCAAAAAAAAACCCTATAGATTCCCCAGTCATGGTGGATTTTCCATCGGGAAAATAAGCCAAATCACCTTAAACAAACCCAGGGATGACAACATCGGGTTAATCCGTGTTGATTAGGGGGGGTAACGGCAAGGCAGTGATCCTCTGCTACTAGAATGGTACCCGAAAAAATTTCAACAATCCAGGGCGACCCTTTCTTCGAAACAGCAAACCCAGCTAAATATGGTTGTGCAAAGATAAAATGGAGGATAACACAATGTATGCCAAGATCAATCGGGAAAAACAATTATGATAAACCACGAGAATTGGAAAAAAACTCCCACACTTATAGGCTTATAGGTTGGTTTTTAAAGCTGCTTAATGGAAGAGATCAACAACTACAGCAATCTACTTCCAAACAAGATCAATGTCAACCCCCGATCTATAAACTCTGGTTCATTAGTTAGGGTGTTTTTTCCCAATCCAAATATTTCCAATCTGCTGCGCACATGCCACCCCCCGATTAGATAGCCCAGAATGTTATTAATCCACGGATGACATTGTCCCGTAGTATACATATATCAAATATATATATATTTATATGCAGCTACAGCAATAACAAACCCAACACTAAATCCATCTTATTCTACTTATCTATCATGTGGTTGGGAAACTCTTAGTCGCTCCTTAGTTCCCCATTTTGTTTAGAACATATGGATACACCCACAGCTCCGAACTGCTCCCTCTTAAGCGGATCGATTATTGGACTTGACGTTCGGTGGTGCCCCCAAGTTATGTGAACGTTGATTTATGATCCCATCAACTATAGATATATCTACCATAAGTCCTAGTGAAATTAGAGTTATAAATCAACTTAGCTATCTTGGGGGCACCACATTGTATTACTCTGGCCGGTCAACCATCAACTAATTGTTCGATACTAGTTAACAATAATGTCCTTTTTGTAAAAAGCTGCTTGGGGCCGGGAGCTGGTTAATCCCATCTATCAACAAACAAACCTGTTGTTAAAGTGGTAAACCTGAATAACCCTCATCATTGACCTGTTGTTAAAGGGTAAACCTGAAGAACCCCCCCTTTTTCATCAACCAATGGGAATTTGGGACATCTATGCTACTTAATTCATGATAAATCTAAACAGTAGATCAACATTATTCAATTTACATAACTGGTTGGTGGTTGACCCACCCCTGTGAAAAATATAGAAGTCAGTTGGGATTATTCTTCCCAATATATGGAAAAATAAAAAAATGTTCCAAACCACCAACCAGTCAAGTTACATAAATTTAGATTAGATAAATCCTATCGGGTTTATGATTCCAAACTCTTGGTTGATAGTTGATGGATTATTGGTCGTACAAATTCTACAATGTGGCCCCCCCAGTTATAAGTTGGTTTATAAACACTAGGAAACACAGTTATATCGTTGTATCTACCGAATCTGCCATAAACCATAGAATTCAGCCACTGAAATATAAGGCAACTTAGCTATCTTAGGGGCCCCATCCTGTAGTCAACAATTCTAGTCAATCTATCACGATACAAAGTTGGAATTGTAAACCGAAGTTGGATTTACTATAAATTGATTCTTGCTTGATACATCATGTGTTGTAAAGTTTGGGACAATCTATCAATGGTCATTTCAGGACCCTAAATTGGAGGTACCTACCATACATATAAGGCCTATTGTTTAGGCCTATGTAAGGGAATATCCCCACAAAATATAGCCTTAATATGGTACTAACGTACCTCCATTTTAGGATCCTGAAATTACCATTGAATATCATTGAATCTACTCAAAAACCAACTTTACCCAGACTCTGCGCCACGCCCCCGAAAATCAGCGCCCGGTCGCCGAAACGGTGGCGTTCAAGTGCATCTGGCAGCGATGTTTTTGGGAGAAACGACCTTTTTCTGGGGGGAGCCCGCTTGAAATCTGAGCTCACAAAATATACAAAAAATAATGTATATCATTGTATATCATGGTATGGTTCTATATGAAACTGAATATAACTTGGTATACTTCAAAATTGTCTAATTACTCCAATTGTGAACCTCACATTAAGTGTATTGTTTTTGAATGGATTCGCCCATGTATCTTTAATGGATTCTTTATGGTCATAAAGTCTTGGGCTTTTTTGATGGAATGCCTCCAGTGAGGAACGTACTCACCTAGCCGACAACTCACCTGCAGTGACAACTAACACTGGTTTTAACTTCAACTCTGATGTTTTAAAGTAAAATGACCTATACAACCCATGGTGCTATGACAGCCCAACTACTTAAGAGTAGATCAATAGTGTCTTGCACAAGTGATACCATATTATATTCTGCTCTATGGATCCATGGCTGTCTGGGAAGGTACTTACCCTCTGGTAAACTAACATAACTAACACTAGAGTAGTCCATTTGCGGATTAGGATTATGAACCAACAAACATCACTGTAGCTATAAGTGAAGAAATGGTGATAAACTGGTGTTATATTGTGGAGACTAAGTAAATTATGAAGCATCACATACCAAGTATGAACCAAGTTGAGACTGCCTTCTCGTCAGTTCCACATCCACTTTCTCCGAACTATAGTTTTCCCGTCAATGGATGTACATGGCTATGGGCAAAACCCTGCCACCCAGCTTTTCACATCAATATAGTTTGCACATGACTATGCATGCATTCCTCCATTCCATTGCCATTCAGCCAGATACCCTGCAAAAAATGACAAATTCTTTGCTGGTGAACATAGATATTCCCAGCCAGATACCAAAAGACTACAGGATTAGTTTCTACCCATCTAAGATTGACCTAGATAAGTCCATAATATTCCTATGATCTTCCCATGTTTGTTGGTTAACTGCTCCATATAATGGCTGTAGATTCCATCAAACTAATCATCAGATTCAGATTGGAACAACCATAGCTGGCATGACCCATCCAAAGATGTTTGCCAAACTAATCCTCCTGTCTTCATGTGACGAGGGTCACGAGGGTTTCTTGATGACATTCCATTAAATAATTTTGATTCTCTTGGTCAAATCCGTGCCAATCATTGAACATCACCATTAAATCCCATTCAATCCCATTAAATCCCCATTAAATCTCATTCAATCCCATTAAATCCCCATTAAATCTCATTAGCTCCCTTTAAAATCACTATGAAATCCCCCCTCAAAGCGCACGAAATGGAAGGGAAGTCATTCCCCGTGACTCCACCGCCTCGAAGGCTCCCACCAGACTGGCACCCAGCTCCAGCAGAGGACCCGGATCGGGGCAGAAGAGCGGGTTGATGCTGCACTGTAAGACCTGCAAGGGAAAATCCCCATATTTTTCATGGGAAAATCGGAAAATCTATGGTTTCCTGCAAGGTGGTGCCCCCGGTCGATAGCTAAGTTGGTTTATAACTCTAATAACTATGGTTTATGGTACTTGTAACTTATAACTATAGTTACTGGGGTTTATAAACCAACTTATAGCTGGGGGGCACCACCTTGTGGCTGGGATGAAACCCATAGGAATCCAGAGGAAACCAGAGGAAAACCATACAATGTGTGGCCCCGTGTACAAAAACGTTCAGTTGGTGAACAAAACTCTAATTTCACGTTTGGGTTTATGGTAGATATATCGAACTAGTTAATGGGATTATAAACCAACATTGCAAGACCTGGCTGGGAAGTTGTTCAAAGACTTGAAAAAATGTGAAAAATGAGGATTTCAGTAAGTCTCAAATATCAAAAATCAAGTTGGTGATATATGGTGGTTTCCATAAATGGAGGTATCCCAATTGCTGGTAGGTTTATTTCATGGAAAATTCTAATCTACAATTGATGATTTGGGGTACCCCTATCTTAGGAAACCACCAAATGTTTTGGGATGTCTCTACAGGATGGGGCCCACGTTTACGATCATGCGTTCAGTTGCCTTTTTTCAGTGGCTGAATTCTATGGTTTATGGTAGATATAACGAACTAGTATCCATGGGGTTTATGAACCAACAAACATCACTGGGGGGCACCATCCTACTGCTGGGATGTTTTTCAAAACCAAAATTTTAATTGTGATGAAAAACGAGGATCTCAGAAAGGACTCAAAAACTATCATCAATGAAATATATGTTAATGATCATATTACCTAAAACTCATAACTGGGCTTAAGCGGTCAGCTACAAGCCGCTTGCAAACCCGGAATATGACAATGTGCTGCCCCCCATATGTTTGTTGGTTTATATTCAGCCCACCAACGTTGTACTCACCAGAAACCCTAATTAAACTAGGAGCACAGCGTTTAGATGGCCTTGTTTTTCTTGATCAATGGGATGCTGTTGATCATGTTTGATGTGCTCGTGCCAATAAGAATTTGAGTGAATTTATTTTTAAGGTCGTGAACCCCTGATTCACAAGCAGTAGAACGAAAACAGTGATTTCGCCTACACGAAACTACAATTTTTTGGTTTTCTGGCCAACCTGAAAAAAATTGTCGTCACATGTGTTTAGCTGTCTTTTGGTTAGAGCAGCGCCCACAGTTCTTCCAAGAACCTTTTAGGATCTGGACTCTGTAAGCTTGAACGCCAGCACCACATGAACACATATTGTATCACGGAGGGTTGCTTAGCATGACCCATGAGTGCAAAGTTCAAGAGAACGTAGCGTAGCATGAGGCATGAGTGCAAAGTTCAAGGGAACAAACAGCAGCGTACAATGACGCATGAGAACATACAGTAGCGTAGCGACCCATGAGAGCAAAGCTCAAGAGAACATACGATAGCGTGCATGACGCATGAGTGCAAAGCTCAAGAGAACATACAGTAGCGTAGCATGACGCATGAGTGCAAAGTTCAAGAGAACATACACTAGCGTAGCATGACGCATGAATGCAATGCTCAAGAGAACATACGATAGTGTGCATGACGCATGAGTGCAAAGTTCAAGAGAACATACAGTAGCGTAGCATGACCCATGAGTGCACAGTTCAAGAGAACATACAATAGCGTAGCATCACGCATGAATGCAAAGTTCAAGAGAACATACAGTAGCGTAGCATGACGCATGAGTGCAAAGCTCAAGAGAACATACTGTATTATAGCATGACCCATGAGTGCACAGCTCAAGAGAACATAGAGTAGGGAAAAAAGACCTATGAAAGAGAGAGAGCCATGGACCTTATTATCCAACCCCACCCCACCCCACCCCACCCATGAATACATGCACCCGCCGGCAGCCACAGCGGAGCATGTCCTTCATCTGCAAGTTCACATGAACGTTAATACATGCCCCACCCCACCCCACCCCACCCATGAATACATGCACCTGCCGGCAGCAAAAGCGTAGCATGTACTTCATCTGCAAGTTCACATGAACGTTAATACACGCGCCCCACCCCACCCCACCCATGGCTCGAGCATCACTTCCTCCCCTCTGGCCCCCCAAAAGCGAAAAAGGCTGGCAAGCAAACCCAGCGGCCACAACACCTGCACCTTTTACAACTGGCCACAATTTCACCAGCGAAGAAAGGCTGTTGACATTTCCCCTGATTCTTTCAGCAGAACCCTGTTGGCTATACAGTCGCATCATTTTTTGATTCTGGTCAACTGCAGCTACGGCATGGAATCCAGAAGTCAGCATTCCCTGAGTCATACCTCCAAATCCAGCACCAAGTTCTATTTCATGGAGAGGTTGCCAAGAAGGCCTTTCATGCATGAACACCCTAGTGTCATCATCAACTGAAAGCACTGGCATCGGAAATTGTTGTACCTTTCAAAAGTGTGAAACATGTGTGAGTCATGCGCTGGATCCCAACAGAGTAAGTTGGCAACAACGTGAGCTCTCTGACCTTGCTTGCAGCATCCAAAAGACACCGGCAGTCCCAGATCCAAATCCATCGCACAGTTGGGGTTACACCAGCCCCTGATTAGTCAGGACGGCCACACCTGCTGGAGGGTCCTCCCACACCCAAATCGGCACATCGTACAACTTCAAGCATGCCTCGAGCCGCTTCACTTTTGCCTCGAGCTCTTCTGCTTCCGGGATCAGGGCTCGCAACCCATCCACGACGGGACGCTTCGTGCATCTCAGGTCTTCCTCCAGAAGACGCGCGTACTCGGTATCCACTCCCCTTGGGGAGGCGAGCGATTCTGCAGCAGTCGCTGTTCCCACCAACTGATATAGGTGAATCATCACTTGGCATCTTCATGCATGTTCCATAGCCACTTTAGTTTACGAGTCTTTATCCCAGGAGGGGGGCCCTCAGCAAGATAGCGCGATGTTGACACACAGTTCACGACTGGTTAACGTTTGGGTTGATGGGGGATATAGGGCTAGTTATATAAGACATGGTTATTCCGGGATACACTTACACACTATGTGTCATGTTAACTCGGGTTACAGTAATATGGGTTGATTAGTCAATGTTGTAGGAACCAACGTTCACATCGCTGCCTGGCCTCACCTGACCCCAAAGTAAAGAACTATAGTAAAAAACCTGAGCCATTATCATCATTATCAATGGCCCCATCTCATGAAATACTCGTTGGTTGATTTCTCATAATCTCCAATAAATTGGGTATATCATAACTCCCAACAGATTAACCAATCAACCATCACTATCAACTATATGGAAGTTCCTGAAATGGGAATACCCCCAAATCATCGGTTTTAATGGGATTTTCCCTTATAATCCAACCATTTTTGGGGTACTGCCATTTATGGAAACCCCCATATCACCATGTATTTAATACATTCACCACCATAAGACTCCGATTTGTTGCTGGCAAAATCCCCATTTCATCAGCAATCAACTGGTGGTATAACCAATCAACAAGGGTATGGTGAAATTTCCATGAACTCACCATGAAATTCCACGAAAAATCACCATGGTTTTGGATTTTTATCCGGGTCAAATCATCATGAAGCCTCATGAAATCACCGTTTTGTCTTGGATAAAATCACAATTTCACCACCAATCATCCAGGGTCCAGACCTCGCTAGGAGGCTGCGGCAGGCTGTGCACGGGCTTGCGCCACACGCTGTCGGAGCCGCACCTGGTGGTTGCAAGGCTCTATTCTACAACTACAGAATTAAGTGGCATTATCTTTTTAACAAATATATTTAAACCAAAACTATATGCATACACCTTAAGTACAAAGATGCACAAATAACAGTATAATATATATATATATATATATTTTATGATGATATTTATATTCACCTTATAAAGTACACCGTGCTTGCTTCTCAACGTACTTACTTCATCCACCCATGACCAATGCCTACTAATACGTTTTTTTTTAATTAGGTTGGAATTATGTTACTTAGAGTGAACTTAGGTGAACTTAAGATAGGTAGTCTTAAGACAACTTAGAACGAAGTTACTAAGTTCATCTTAAGTTGAAGCTAAGTAGCTT
>Ga0126342_10011475_pt1 | contig 15836 bp, 15 predicted proteins | sample Cyp1metagenome_FD_92528 | JGI IMG/M metagenome (GOLD analysis project Ga0126342, IMG submission 92528) | Coral microbial communities from Lord Howe Island, Old Settlement Bay, Australia - Cyphastrea 1 metagenome | ecosystem: Host-associated > Invertebrates > Cnidaria > Coral ... | reverse complement strand
GTAGCACTGATCTTTAGGCGTTGGCAACCACCACAATGGCAGAGATAGCGGCCTCAAGCTGCTCCAACTGCTTGCGACCCGACCTTTGGAAACAATACGCGCTATATTCGTGTGTTGAAAAAATGGTAAACCTTTCATCCAGCCCATCTTCCGAATCATCCAATCTTTCGCTGTGGATTTTCTCAACTGATCCGAGGAATCGGAAGATTCGCAAACTTGGATTGCTACATAATCATCCAATCTTCCAAGTTCAGTCATCCAATGTCCATCCAACAACAAACCTCCAACGAAACCATCCACTGACCGAATCCTCTAAGGGATTCCAACTTTCCAGATGTGTCGATCTCCTTCGCGACTGCTCCATAACCTCCTCCCAGGGAGTCATTGCGAAGCTGACCCTTGGGGCTTGAAAGTCCAAGCATGTGTGCTATACAATTATGATACCTATGTTTATATATGTTTATATTGCATGTGTTTTTACAGTGTTATAAGTGTATAAGTGCATAATTTGGTGTCCAGGTGAAGTTGTATAAGTATACATTGTTCATAATGTAACTGTATAAGTGCATAACACATATCATATGTATTCATATGTAGTTAAAGGATGTTAAAGGCCTTTGCCACTGAGATCGTAACTGCAACTCCAGTCCCACAAATGTCCCCAACCCCCAATCCTAGGAGCAGTTGATCAGAAAAGGCGGCCGCCAGTAGCGCTTTGAGGTAACTGGTATTGGTTTCAAACGCCTCGCATGCAGAGATGAAGGCTGCAAAAAGAAAAAGCAACCCCCAGTCCTAGATGGAAAAGTTGAAAGCCATGAATAACATGGGAAAACATAATCTATAAATATCCATTAATATCCTGGCAACACTTTTCTATCTATTTGGTCTTGGGATGGTTTCACCAGTCAAAGATTGAGATTGTGTACAGTGTACAACTATTTAAACATGACCAGCATGTGAAAATTTGTGTCTTGTCCAGTCTAAGATTGTCCCAGCCAAATTCATGCTGGCATATGCTGGCATTAGAAGCACTGGCCGTTGGTGGAAGTAGCATATTTCTTCATCACTGTTGGTGGAATCAGTACCATCAGTACCTGTATCACCACGGCGACCCGATTACATCCACCTGTTCCTCTGGATGGAATGCACGCCATTCCTGGAATGAGATGTGACTAAGTCGAGATCAAGTCTGGATAACATGCATCCATCTGGGTCAATTATCATATTTCACTCACCTATTTGGGGATCATTTCCCTTATTTACCCATCAGATGCATCCATTGCTTCAAAAAGAAGATTGAATCCCGGCCTTCCCTGGAATACCAGAAAGGTCTCCCCTTTGGATTGTGTAGCCCAACGCAAACAAGAGCCTGGCAGGCTGGCAGGTGTCAACGAAAGGCGGTCGTCTCGCAAAACAATCTCAAAAGGTCAATACCATCTGCTGAATAAAGTCATAGCTGCAGCAACCCATGGCCATTTGGGTGTATATCATTGGATGATACCACTGGATACCGCTGGATACCACTGGATACCACTGGACGCCAGGGCCAGGGTAGCCTATTTTCCGACAGTTGGCAAAGCCTATTTGGAAGCCAAGGCGGTCATTCGTAACTTCGCCAGCGTCACTCTGACAGGCTCTTGGCTGCCATGGAGTCGGGCATGCAGGCGCGGTAGGTTCTGAGCCTTCACAGAGATTGAAGTCGTTGCGAAGCGACCAGGCCAATTTCATGTGGCTATGAAAATACAGTCGTCAACCCCAAGAAGTGGATAGTTTCCAATGTTTTTGAGCGGCTATGGGTCAAAATATACAAAAAATGGATAGTTTCGATTTTCCGCAGACCTGTCTCGCCGACGGGGTGCAAAATGGTACCCCCAACATACTTGACCTCAAAACAAACCCAGGGACGATAAGTCGACCACGTAGGACACCACATGCTCCATCCTGGCGCTCCAAGCAGGTGCTGATCCAAAAATCCCCCGAAATCATTGACCACTATCGGTTGCCTCTAATATTCAACACCCCCTTTTTGGGGGGCCCAAGTGAAGCAAAATAATCCGACAAAAAATGAGTTTGTCTTTGGGGAGTATTTAACACGACGGGAATGAGGATTATTTGCTTTTGCCCATCCCCACTTTAGAGAAGACCAAGCTCTAGAGCTCAATGTTTGTTGCATCAACAACAAATGTCCCAAAGAATTTGACCCCATTCCAAATCAAGCTGTGCAAAACTCACCCGCGCCCAATGATTTTTCTGAACCTGCGGGCCACCCTCGATCTGGGTTTCAGAGATTCAATGGCCTCCTTCAGCAGAGGCCTTTTCTGTCGGGGCCTCAAAGCGCCTCGGAAAGCACTGCGCACAATGCCCTTGATGTTCAGCTGGTCGTTGGAAGGTAGGCCTTGCAATGTCAGATTGAAAACGAAGCTTAGGACCGGAAGGAGACAAGAGTCGACTTCCCAATTTGGTACACTTCAGCGTAAACCATCCAATTTGGATGGTCTTAAGTTTAAGATTGTTGTAAGTTTAGGATCATTCTGCCCCAGAATCCACGTACAACAAACAGCAGATTACATTAGTATACATTAGTATGGATTATGGATCTGAATTAGCTCCGCAATTTGATGGCTAATAAAAGGTTATCCAAAAATGGTGTGACTCCACAAGCCATCATGAAGTCACCTTCACGCACCATGTCGGCGCGCCGCGTGGCATAGCGCACCAGCCGTTGCGTCTGCCTCCGGACGAAGACGGGCGTCACCATGGGCAGGCGCCGGCTGTGCAGCAGCCAGAGGAAGCGCCAAGCGCAGCCACGGCAAACGCGAAGCAGGTTGTCGCGCACGCAGTCTGGGGAGTTGAGGCGTGGATCCAAGAGCAACGGTTGAAGCTTCAGCTTCAGGAAGATCAATAGCTTGGAACGGATCACCTGCAGAAAACAGGTGGGGGCAAGATGGCATGGAAGAATTTTGGGTCAAATTTTTGGAGTTTTTCAACAAAATGGAAATGCACCTTTCATCCCACTTGATGACTGATGATTGCAATCCTCCCGTTCACCATCAATTCCCAAACCCGTCCAACACCGCCATCTTCCCCTGCCTGCTCCCAGACCTTGATCTTCCCCAGCTTGCCCCGCTTCGGCTTTTTCACCGCCATGGCATCTGTCACCCGTCGCTTGGTGCCTTGACGGATGTTCAGAAAGCCCTTGGCTGGGGCCAGCGTCAAGCCGGCCCAGGGCACTTCGGTGGAGCTTGGCGGAAGTCGTTGCGAAGTGGGGACGAAGCAGGGATCTTGGGAGGACTCCAAGCAGCAGAACGGAAAATTTCCGGCGCACTTCTGCCAGTTGAGGTCACCCTGATAAGGATTCTCTTCCTGAGCCAAACAGGATAAGAAGTTGCAGCAACTGCCTGGCTCAGTGCTCAGATAAAGAAAGTCATCCACCAGTCGCACCAAAGCACTTCGTCCTGACCCCAAACTTTCAGCCACATCTGCCGGAAGCCTGCCATCACCTGCACCCATATGTAAGGCACAAAGGAAGGGCGAAAATCGGCTGCCCTGCGGGATGCCACGCAATAGCCGGCATCCCACAGGGATTGGTGCGGCATAGTTGGGCAGTTCAACCGTACGAGGTTGTGAGGCCAGCAAAACAGCACAGCCTTGTACCGCAGATTTCAGGATCTTCGTCACTTCCGAACAAGTCACCTGCAACAAGGGATCTGAGGGCTTAGTTCGGAGCTTGGCATGGTGATTTGTTGACCCCTTGCAATTGGGACATGGTGAGTTTAGGCCCCCTGTTCCCAACCATTTACCCAATTCATTTTACTTCAAGCAAACATCTGGTTTTCTCTAAACTGAAGACACAAAAAATACCGGTTCATGCTCAAGTTGAGGTGGGAAACCAATGGTTTTGCTTCAGGCAATGCTTCGCACACCAATCTATTTATTATACCTGTTTGACTGCTGTTTATATCCCATTTCTGGAACCCCTACAATACCCCAACAACACAGGATCAGAACCCTCATCTTCAAATGTCGATCGACTATCATGTTTGTTTGTTTTTGCATTTTTCACACGCCTACATTCCCAGTTTCCTTTCGTCAACATAGAGATTCAAACGTTTGAATGCTGAATTCTTAATCCCCTATATATATAATATATGGTACGAACCAGATCCTATGTGATACCCCAAAATGATTTCTGAAATTTTGGGATGTGTTTTGTATGATCGGTATGGTCGCTGGAAAGGATTATGTTGATTGGCTCAACACCATGGATACAGTACATAATTTCATCATAAATCAAAAACACATTGAAAGAAACTATTTGCTCACCACCAAGGAATAAAAACTATGATATATCATGAAACTGTCCCATGTGTTTGCTGATTCAATCAGCATGTGTCATGTTAAATCACCACGTTTCAAAAGTAAATCACCATGTTTCAATGTTACACCCCGATGTCTCATGCTTAAATATCATGAAAATTGAAACATAATAATAACAACAACAATCATAAATAACAATAAAATAATGATAATTCATAGTAATAATTATATATACATATATATATATATATATATATCAATAATAATAGTAATGAGTTTGGGTCAAAACCGTTACAATTTTGGGGAATCACCATCCAGCACCGGGCCTCCGTCTGCACACTGCCAGGCATCACCACCAACGGCTCACGCTGCAGTGGTGGAGGGCAGCTAGACGAGCGCAGCAGCTCAGGGACGGCGCCGCGGTGCAGGGCCAGATCTAAGTATTGGGGCCTGATGCCAGGAATGACTGGGGAGTTTACGGTTAATAATCAGTGGATATGACATAGAATCGTGGTGAATAAATTGAATAAATCACGTGAATGCTGGCTGCCTAAAACCACTCCCATTTGGGGATGTTTTTTTTACCACCTATTTGAGTGATATTGGGGATGGTTTATTATTGTATTTACCACATTATATCATTATCATGAATAATAGTAGGCAATTCTTCGTAAATATCATGAATCGTGTTCTTCATGGATGATTGTTAGGAATTATCATCAAGTATCAATAATGGTATATTGGAAGCATTATGGTGTGTGGATATGTGTGTGTGCGTGTGTGTCTGTCTGTCTGTTTTACTATGATAAGAATGAATAATAGTATACAGTAGTAACATGCATAGTACGAATGATACTATATGATAGTAGAAATGATCCTACTGGTAGTAATAATGAAGATAATTGATAATAATTCTAATATATATATACATATATATAATAAATATTGATAATATAGGAACGTACTAAGTGACTTTCATTCAGAAGGACGCAAACCCGACGGATGATCACAGGGTGCAGATCCACAGGCATTGTTAGATTGGCTAAGCTGCAATTTTTGTTGGTGAATGACCCTCTGGTAAACATACAAAAAACTATGGAAAAGCATGGGTAAATCGACTATAAATGGTGGTGAATGTATAGTTTTGTTGTTGATGAATATCTCAACTTGTGTGGGGTGATGAATTGGTCTCAAAAATGTTTCAAATAATTTGTAAGATTGTAGCATTGTAGCCAGCCATGGTTCTGTACCACTTGTTGGCTGTACCCATACAAGTTGTGAATATCTCATATAGTTGCTACGCAATATCCAAATTCTGCTACAAAATGAAGCCAAGCTATTGTTACTTCTCCACATTGATTGTTTCTGTTCGTTGAGATATACTCATGTTACCATTTTATACGAAACACAACATCGCTTGAATTTACATGTTCGTTTATTGTTGGGTGTTCATCCCCAAGTTTAATCGAACCTTCTAGAATCACGTTGATGTGTGAAACTGCCTAGTACTGCCACCTTGGATCTGATGTCACCAAACCGTATTTGTATAGCTTAATGTCTGTGTTCCTCCAAAAAAAACCCTTAGGAATATGTGTCAGGCACTGGAAAACGATGATGTGTATCAACATTAAATGTCCATGATGCTTATCATACTTGAAGGAGACACACCCACTATTCTCCAATGTTTGGTATTGTTCGTATTTTTAGTCTTGTTATAATACATATACATATTATCATATATTACTATGATAGTCTATGATATTTTACTAGTCATGCTTATACGACTAAAGACACACACACACACCATTATCAAAGCTTATATAGATACCCTTAAATATCCAATTTAGGAACAACCTAAGCTTGGTCGTATCACCACAAAAAGGATCCAATATGGGGTTTGTTTTGAGCGACATAATGTCAACCCCGATTTCTTCCCGTCCTGGTTGCTCCCCACAATACTGATAATCAGCTACCAAAATGATACCCCTTATATAATAGCCCAAGAGTTTATAAATCCAGGGTGGACATTACATTCAGTTCCACCGTTTCCCCACCTGCCAGTCCCTCGCTGCAGAGAAATAGGGATAATCTTGTACCTCTTCTGCAGTGGCAACTGATCAATCCTTTCCAATAAAGGCTGATGCAAAATCCGGTCGTAACAGTTCCGCAGGTCTGCAACCACCACATAGAGGTCCTGGTGGATTCCCATGGGTCCACGGAGTCACCTTTTTTCCATAGGACCGTGTGGGTAAAACGGCCAAGGCCGTTTTGACCACCCATATTTTGATACTTTATAAAGTATATACCACCCATTCATGGTGATTTGGGGGATGGTTTATTATGGTTTAGTTGATTCTTGCTTTACCATGTTTTACCCACAGTATATTATGTCATACCCAAGAATAAACAACTCCCATATGGGGATGATATTCACCATTGATTGTCACTGATGACGGACAGTCCTTGGGGTTTCTGGCATGGATTTCCTACAAAATCTGTCCCAATCAGATCAATCAGTCGCCAGTCCTGGATGTTGGGGCAGCGTGCTTTCAGCCGGGCCATTGCCTCCAATAAGTGACCGTGCACTTCGTTTTGGTTCATCAAGGAATGTCCCAAGATTCCATGATTGGAGGCTCTGAGACTCGCGAGGATTGGTAGAACTGCCTGCAGATTCGCGCAGGAGTTGAGACACCCGGGCGGTTCAGAAATTGTAAAATAGCTTGGTCAGTTGGGGATCTTCACCCCATCTGTTGGATTTGTTGGGATGGAAAACCAGAATTAGAAAGAAAAGACACAGCAAAAGAAAACTGCAGAAAAGAACTGGACGGAAAACTGCAGAAAAACATAGAAAAAACCATACATCAAAGAAAATGAAACCCGCAGGCGGCGCCTTCTGCTTGGCTCCCAGCTTTCCTTGATCTGCCCACTTGGCAATCTTCACAATGGGCCTGAAGCCTCGTTTCTTCGGTACCCATCGGACGATCGGAGGCGCATTGAATCCTGGGGCTGGGGCAAGCAAACCCTGCGCAGGTCCCATCCGTCTTTTAGAGAAGGCGGACATGACTTAGTCTGTTGATCAACTAACATAGCAATGGAAAATCACCATTTTTAATGGGAAAACTCACTATAAATGGCCATTTTCAATAGCTATGTTAGTTTACCAGAGGGTAAATCCCAATCCGGGAAGGTTTACTAAGACACTAAGGCCAAACAAAATTCAGCCCAGAGTCCACGAGATGCTTGGCTCTTCTTTTGCCTTGGGGGCTTGGGCGGCTTGGATCTTGATCCATGGATGTTCCTCCAACCCATAGACCCCATAGGCAAACGGATGCTGATCCCATCGGTACATAATCAGATTTAATCAATGTCCCAAGGTGTCCCATTTAAATCCATTTAAGCCTGTTTGTTGAAAACGGTTTCCCAAAGGCTTCTCATAATCCAATAATTACCTTGGTAGTATAACTCCCAATAAAATCTAATGATAACTAATCAACCTAGGTAAGCCAAGGTATTTTGGCTGCCAAGTTGCGAGCCGGTCGTCCCAGAGCTGCGCACCTCCGTCGAATCCGCCTCCTGATCCATGCAGAGATGTAGGAAGCCGCAATCCGCCCGTGAGCGCAGGAAGTGCCACACGTTTTTGCGGAAGTAGATGGTCTTCATGCCACCGGGCTCTGCCTCAGAAATGGGTTTTGCAAAAAGAAAGATGACAAGGATTGGTAGGTGACTCAAGGAACCAAAGGTTTTTTGCCTCAGCGATTTCTGGGAAAAATTGTCAAACAAGTTCGTATACATCAACCAACAGGCTTTGAGGCACTACATCCGGTAGTGCAGAAAAAAAAACGAAACCAACAGAGCAACAGTTCAGCATAATTGTTCCCCCATTAAAAGCGTTTCCAACTTGGGGGGCCCAACCTGGCTGGCTGGTTTTTTTTGTGTTCTTTCCCACGGCCTCGGTCGCATAGAAGTGACCCCTCAGCAGTGGCACGGCCAGGTGCACGAAGATGAAATAGCAGACACGGCCCAAAACTTCCGCCATGACGCGGGTGTCTTGCAGCTGCCCCAGCTTCCTTGGCCCAGGGGATGGGGATGGGGAGAAAAGTATACCGGGGAGACCATCAAATGAACCGGGACGAAATGGCCCGAATTTCTGGTAAACTTGATCCATGATGATCCATACATCAAAATGACCGGAGATCTGCACCAATCCTTAGAAAACAACAAGAAAGACCCAGACATATTCTGGGTCAAATGAGTCAAATATCAAAAGCTGGATGAAACCACCCAGCAGTTTCGGCGCTTTCCGCGCAAAGGGATCCCCTTTGCGCGTCAGAAAGCGACGGATCATGCCATCCTGGAACTCCTTCACGGACAGACCCTGCATGATGTCGTGCACTGAAAGCTCCTCAAAGCGCCTTTGGTGCACCAGCAGTTTTAGAAACTCCACCTGCGCTGCGAAACCACCCATCCCCATCATCCCCATCATCCCCATCATCCCCGTGAGTTCTGGTGAGCCTTTGGGGATCTTCCCAGATCAGATGGCAAAAAATGTGTGAAATCACCAACTACAAATCTCACGTACTATCTATCTATCTTTGGTTATATGATGTTATATGTATCCCAGTGATGGTTGGTTCACCCGGTGGTGTGGCCATCTCCGAACTCTGCTTAGTGACCAGCTTCACCCAGTTCTTCTTTCCAACCAGCTCCAGATCAACGAGCTCCTTGAGCGCCGCGCACAGAAAGCGAGCCACCTGCTGTCCGCTGGCCGCACAGGACAGGCTGGGAAAGTCGCGCATGAAGCGGATCTCGGCAGGCCCACCTGAGGCGTTGATGATCTAGTTTAGGGAATTTATGATACTAGTCGGGCAGGTAGGTGTAGGTGTAGGTGTAGGTGTAGGTGTAGGGGTACTGTAGGTAGGTAGGTAGGTAGGTAGGTAGGTTTAGGTAGGTAGGTAGGTAGATGTCCGTCAGTTTTGTTGACCCATACCCACCTGTGCACTGAAAAAGGTTGCCAGATCTCGCTCTCGTCTCCTTACTCACTTTGGCTTTTGGGCGACGAGTGTGGCAAGAACATCGAAGGCCGCAAATACTTGGCAAAGCATGGTCCCCAAGTCTCTGGTTCTTTTGCTCGAAGACCTTTAGGATAAGCAAGGCACGATGTGAAGGCGAATGTTTGCTGAGTAGCTCTTGGAAATTCACCGCAGGTGTCTTCTTCAACATGTGTAAAACAGGCTCCATCAAAGCTTCGAAAAGAACCTCCCTCTGTAGAGATGGAACATGTTTCACAGCAGGTGCAATCTTTCTGTGCTTCGCCGCTCTCTCTTGATCTTCGTTTGGCGGCTGTTGGCCCTTGTGTTTTCGCTTCCCACGTTGTCGTTTTGCCCTTTGAGGCAAAGGGGCCACAGACGCATCCACGGGTGGAGGTACGTCCAAATGGTGAAACCTTGGACTCAGGATCCACCAAATCAACCTATTAGCACCAGCCTCATCAGCACCTTCCTGCTGAATGATTTTCCTCAGGGGGCTGCCATGCGGCAAGCCTGCGCGCGCAGCAAATTTGGCCGCGTGAAGGATGGGTCTCTTGATGATGATCTCTGAGGGCGTCCAGGGCTTTGATTTAACAACTCCAACTCCTTCAGTGTGATCTCTGGTGTCTCTGGCCTTCCAATAGCCAGTGAGTTGGAGCCAGCGGGATCCTCCAACACAGAGGAACACCTGATATGTGTAAAACATCTTGCAGAGACAGCCATCTCCAAGCATCGAGTGCAATTGCTGCCATGGAAAAGTTGATAAAGCATCTTCAGAAAGTCGCAAGTTAAACCTCCGTCGCACATGAACAAGTAACTGTGGCAACGTCTGTTGACACAAACCTAGAGGTGCCCTCCCGCGGTTGTGTTGTGTCACAGGTCTCTCCACCAGCTTGACATCTTGCAGCAATTGCAGCAGCTCAAATGACAAACCTTCTTGGGTAAAGGTAGCACCCGCTCTCTCGAACTCAAACTTCACAAATTCAAACAGCGAACGGCCACTCTGAATTTGCTCATGCAACGGACAGGCTTTCTCTGGCGTGCGCTGCTGGTTCCGCACTGGACAAGCACGTTTTCTTCGAGCCATGGCACACAGCCGTGGTCCCTACAGGAGATTGGCCAACCAATGCTTTGGGCCAATCGCCAGCTGGAATCCCATGTCTTTGAAAATCCGAGGTCAAGTGCTTTTGGGGTACCCCAAAAATCTCCAGAAATGGGATGTGGCTATGGATCAATACCTATAGATACAGTTTATTAGGGGATGGACATCCATTTACCAGCTATTTTGATGTTCACCAGGGGTACATGGTTTTGACCCATTCCCATGTTTCAAGACCAAAAGTGACCCACAACTTGCTGATGTCCACCATCTCAGGCGGTCACCTTCCCCTGGATAGGGAGTACTGGTGTGAGAAGCTCAGGGTGTGCCTGCAGGTGCCGATACCCGTCGGCAGATGGGATGGTTTGGATCAAAAGTTCAACGCCTTCAAGATCCACGGGGCATGTTCCGTTCGTGTCGCGCCACGAAGCAGTGTCAGGCCTTCTCCTGGCCCACAGGACCCGCTCCTTGTCGCCACACCTGAATTGATGTGAAAAACTGATCTGGAGTTCCGTACCGGATGGGCTTTCCCTCCTAAAACCCATCACTTTTTGAGAATTGTTGAGTCAAAACTTGGGACAGCACCCGATCTGTTTTAGCACGAGACCCACAAAAACCATCTACACATGTGTTTGGGGCTCTTCTTGGGGTGCTGCGAGTGGGTTTTCTGGGTGAAAACACTCCAAAAATCCCATCTACTGGTGCAGCTGGTTTCAGAAGTACTGAGCCTCCCAGCACATATTCATTGTGGTGAAAATCCGTGAGCCATTCCAGGAAGAGCTGCCGTTGCATCAGTGGTTCTGACAGCTCGCCCCCATCGAAAAGAATCCTGCGAGACTTGATCAGGGACCCCAAAAATTGCCATTGAAATGAGAAGAAAAATGATTAAACACCAAATTTGAGGATGTTTTCCGACAAACCCATGTTGGTTGGATTGAATTGATTGAACCGGGATTTGGGGAGAATGTTTTTTGTGGATGTTTTTGGGGTAGATCACTCATCCCAGTTTCGTTTTTTCCGGTGAGGGGTGGTACTTTGAGGTAATGAAAAATCCCCATGTGCAGATGGTCGTACCTATGAAACGTGTGAATAAACGTGGATTGTTTGCTCTCTCAAACGACCAATGTGTACTGTACCAGAAAATCATAGAAAATCTGGTGAAAAATACGACTTTGAAGGATGCATGACCACCATTGTCTGCCACAGTCCATAAGGCTGGAAAATATCGTTCGTGCCTTGCAGAGGCAGCAGATCGGAGGCGGGACACAAATTCGCTCTCCTGCATCGGGCATCAACTTTATACACTAAAGTGATACCCCATCCCTTCTCGACAAACAAGTTTGAATCAAGTTTGAAGTTTCCTTCCCGATTTGACCACACATGCTGCTGTTTTGGCGTGATTCACCTGACACTTAAATGCTCTTAACATCTCTTAACCACATGTGATCCAGTCCTCCCACATGAAAAGAGGGCTCGGCATTGAAAATGCATCCTGGGAAGTAATCACCGACCTGGGGAATCGTCAGGGTCAGCTTCGGTCCGTTGAAGCCGCAGGAAGCGGCCGAGATAAGCGTCTGGCGCCAAGACCACGGCATCTGTGGCCAACCCAAAGTGGGCTCCCAGCCACACTAAACGCGTGAGCCTCGAAAACTTAGAGCTGCGAACTGGGTGGTTTTTTGTAACGAAACTATACAAAACTAACAAAAAAGAAAAGAACGTAAATAAATATCACTTCAAGTCCTTTGTCACGTCAGCTTTAAGATGTTTAAAAAAAAACGAACGAACTCCTCCCAGAGCTGAAAAAACCTGTCAACCCCGGAAGAATGCCCCTGGTCAGTTGAAATATTACAAACCATTTTAGTAGGAATTTATCACAAGTTCATCAATTCAGGATTAGTATTAAACAGTGTACATATATGGGGTTTCCATAAATGGGGGCACTGCCAATAGCTGGATGGCTTATAATGGAAAAGATGATTTTAGGGGTATGATTTTGGGGGTACCCAATTTTTAGGAAACCACCATATGGGCCGTGTGAGATTGGAAACAAAGAACCCTAACAGGCCCTAACATCAGTTTTCTGAGCCGCAGGCTTGAGGTCCAATGGGAGTTGTAAGCACAGATATCCCAGCGGAGTGATCTTTGCAACCTTCCACGGCCGGCCCTCGGCTGCCTCCATTTTTCATGCCCTGGTTTTTACCCTCCAATGTTTTAATGTGGAGAAGTCACTGATAAACCTCCATTGGAGTTAAACTGAGTTAGTGTTCATATCTACCACTCACTTTTGTGTGAAATTATGATTGCATTTGTACGCCAACAAAAATGTACAAACGCAATCAAACACATGATGCTGATGTTGATGCTTTGTTTAAAATTGGGGACACTTTATACCAACCATAGCTGGTATGTTTTGCTGAAATGTCCAACCCAACTGGGCCTCAGTTGCGTTCGAGATGGTTCCCAACTCCGCGTTCTTCTGCCTCGCCATGACCACATTTTTCAGGTCCGGTGCCTCACGTCGCAAAATCCATGCGGTTGGGAAACTCCTCGTAGCTCGTTGGCTTTTATAGGCAAATAGAAATATCTAAAAAAAACACTAAAAATATATAGGTACCCCCCAGCTCCGTGGCTCCCTCCTAACCACTGGACTTTCTAGAATTCAAAAAAAAATGGTGGCATGACCATCCCTCTTGCCTCTGGCAGTTGCGCAAGAAGCTCCTGGGCACCTCGAGGCCTGAGCTCCAAAAAGATCCAGAAAAGGTTCAATTCCCTTCGACTTGAGCCATGGTTTTTTTTCACCGATCAACAAAGGTATTTGTCATGGCTCAGTTGGAACTGTATCCTTTTCGGGAGAAACTTCAAACAGGGCAGTGATCCGAGCGCCACAGACGTCCCCGAGGACGTGGCACTTGGAGGCCCTCCAAGGACTTCGCCAGTTGACAGGACAACTGTTTCGCCTTTGCCAAAAGAATAAGGGGATGATTTGCGCAAAATCTCCACCAGCAACTGTGATGGGGATGCCTGCCTTAGCATCTTTGAATATGTTGTTTCCACTGTGGGTTGAACATGATGCGGCAGCGCGCCTGCAAATAGAGACGATCAAGGGCCATAGACCTGGAAGTCCGTGGAATCCCTGAAGGCTGAAATGTGAACGCCATAAGCATGGGCCCCTCAGGCAAGAACGTGCACTCTGGCGGCTCAAACTCTTTCATGTGTTTCTCAAAGAACCTCAAAATCCCGAGCAACAAGATGCGTCCCCCGATACCAAAAGAAGGGAAACTAATTGCCATTCGTAAGCTAACACCAAAACTGGAAAAAAGTGATGTTGCAAATGAATTGTGAATTCATTTGCCATATACCCTCCAGTGATTTGACATATGGAAAAAACCCAAACCTTCCGGTTCGAAAATGATCTACAAATGATCGTGGAGGACTCCATGCTCAGACCTTCCGCCACCAGCACATCAACTGGGCCCCATAACTCTTTGGTGTACAAACGTAGGCAGAGGCCCGGCTGCGTGCGCCCAGCCCGCCTGGGCCAATGACTCGCAGTTTCAACTCAGGGTTCAAAGTATGCAAGTTCCACCCTTAGAAAAATGAACAAAGAAATTATAGAACCGGATAACCCCACATGTTAACAATTTCACCAGACTTAGTCTAAGCATAGAAAAGCAACAAGGGAAGAGGAAGTATGAGAGTGATGGAGGGGTGATGGTGGGTGAGTTTGTGTGTGTGTGTATGTATGTATGTATGTGCATGTACAGGTGTGTCACTTTGGCAGTGTGTTAACGATATGTGTATCGGATGAAAGAGGCAGTTTGTAATATATGTGATGTGCATGCACATGTTATACGTATGTGTGTGTGGGTGTGAGGTGATATTATTTTCGTGTGATGTGAGGTTGGGTGGTAGTAATGTAAATGTATGCAAACGTAAATATACTGATTCTGGTTGCATGTGACGTGAAGATATGATGCGTCAAGTGATGTTTTGGTATGTGAAGTTGTGATGATGTACCTGTGCTGTGTTCATGTTGTGCGTGTCTGTGTACATATAGGTGTGTGTACGTGAGTGCGTGGTTGTGCGTGTGCATGGTCATGTGGTGATATGGTGATATGTTTGCGGAACATATACAAGAATCCGATGGTGCATGTTTCAGCTCATATGTATATATAATCCTCTTGTCGCTTTGCAGATTTTTTTGCTTCTAGGCATATCGGTTGCCCAAGTGCCATAGACCAGCATCATGACCTGAGCAGACACAATGAATAGACAAGCCATGATAAGCTCACTAGCAATCAATCTGAATGAGCTGAGTTGATACATCGCTGTGCCCTGCTTCTGAACAGCCATATGTTTTTTTCTGGTCAGCGAAGTCAACAAGTCGCGTTAAATTTGCACAAAGCTGAAGAAAATTCAGCAGTCAAACGCGAGAAATCTCTTTGCCTCCTTGCACGAGCGGTCAACAAGCTGCGCACAGCTTCCTGTGGTCAGACCATGGCGAAAGATCAGCCATGCACGCAGCGCTGCAGAACTGCGGTTGATGCCGCCAAGCAATGAAATAAGATGCCTGGTGTTTGGGTCAAATGCTGCAGGAGAGCGCAGCACATCTCCATCCAGGATAAGCATACACTTGCCACATCTTCGCAAAAACCAGTGGCATCATGTAGACAAGGTCTTGGATCTTCCAGATCGAAGACAAATCATTGAATCTTTAGATCTTCCAACCAACTCTTCCAGCCCATTTCTGGTCGTCCACGAATACGTTCCATCTCCGCTCGGCAAAAGCTCAACACAACAGAAACTCTTGTGAGAACACAATGGAATCTCTGCCTGGTGAGTCGGGAGATGAGCACAGGCGGCCAAACTCCCAAGAAAGTAGATCTCAGGCTTTTCTAGAGGCACCGTCTTTGCAGGAGATATCCCACAGATGTCATTGGGCCAGTCTGAGATATCACCGAAATGATACACATGTTTGGCCAAAAGCTTGTCGAGTGCTGGTTGGTCCTCAGTCGGTAGTTCCCAGCTTCTCTGAATCTCTATTTGCAGAGCAGCACAAGCATTGGACATTGCGTCGTCATATGGCTCCATAACAAATAGACGATCACCTACGTACATCTTGAGCCTGTATCTATGATAGTTCCAGGTGTCCTCTGAAGTGGACATGTCAACTCGGGCATCTGAACAACTCGCTGAGGTCAGCACAGAAACACTTGCGATCACCCCACTTCTGACCTCATCCTTCTGCTCCGCCTAGCAGCACATGCATCGCACTTGTTTCATGCTATTTGTAAAAGGCACATGTTGTCCAAGTGCCACAGACCAGCATCATGACCTGAGCAGACACAATGAATAGACAAGCCATGATAAGCTCACTAGCAATCAATCTGAAT
>Ga0126342_10011474_pt1:0-12500 | contig 15836 bp, 12 predicted proteins | sample Cyp1metagenome_FD_92528 | JGI IMG/M metagenome (GOLD analysis project Ga0126342, IMG submission 92528) | Coral microbial communities from Lord Howe Island, Old Settlement Bay, Australia - Cyphastrea 1 metagenome | ecosystem: Host-associated > Invertebrates > Cnidaria > Coral ... | reverse complement strand
CTCCGTACCCGCCGCTTTAGCGAGCCTACTTTTTGACCCTCCGGAGCCTCAAATCATTGGAAAAACATAGTGTTTCGCGACTTTCCTACCTTTTCGCGCATCTGCATCTTCTTTCTTCTGACTCTTTCTCTTCTACTCTTCTCTCTTCTAATCTTTTCCCTTCTCTCTGCCTCTGCCCTGCTCTCTGTCCATATTGTCGGAAGTTTGACTTCTAAACTTCCTTCGACTAAGTGGAATTGTCCCCGAATGGCCTTATTTCTTCTTATTTGATGTTTGTTCATGGTACTCGTAGTGAGTTTCTATAATTCACCCAGATAAATTAAGTCCAGCAGAAAACATGATTCGGACCCTGCATTCTTATGCAATTTAGTTACTCGGGTTATAACCCTGGCCAGCAAGTCCCATTTACGGTGGGGCAAAAGCCGATTACAAACTATTATTTTGAACTTACAACCATGGCTATTACTATAGATATTCATGATTCATGACTGCCAGCTGGCATGAACATCCAAACGCTGGCACTCCTATATGGGGCTTTCCACTAATTGCGCAATTACCAACAAATCCAATTGGTCATTTTTAGCCATGAAACACAAATTGTTTTTTTCTTGATCCTCAGTTTTGGAAACTTAATCATCGAATAGATGGTCAATGTAGAATCAGCATTGATTACTTTCACCATTTCAATTGAAGTCATCAGTTCCCATCAACGCCCACTCAAATCAGATCGCTGTGCGGCTATACATGCTACTATCATTTCCCCAATCTTCGAGTTTTGCTTTAAGGGAAAAGCTTGAATTTCAAGCCATACAATTGATCCTAAAACCAATAGATTCCTGCAGATTTTCCCTCAAACCAATGTAGTGAAAATTGGTTTGCATCAGACAAAACAATGGATGTAGAAATAATAGCTTGAGCATTATAGCTATGTAATTTGTATTTTCTGGATAAATTTGATCATGACCTCACGTCGTGACGTCACTGGAATGATGGCTCGTAAGGGGTATCTAAATGAAACTGCCTTCTTTCCGTCTAAGGTAAACCCACGGTATTTTTTTTATCACTAATGGTTATTTCATTGGTTCAAGTGGATTAGATAAAAGCATACCCCTCCTATCCCAGGGTTTTTTCCGCCTCATCCCCACGGACCAAGGATGAGATGGAGCGTATCCTTCGCTTTCTGGTGGCCGAGATTTCTGCCATTGAGGGCTGCGAAATTGTGAAGAACAAGGTGGGCAGAAATTGAAGAGACTGGACCATCTACTTGGGCCCTTAGTAGGTGTCCACATGGCGGACACCTACCTGTATGTATATCTGTATGTATATAAACAGAGGTTCCAACATGTTGGGAAAATATGTAAATATATGCAAATATATGTAAATATATGCAAATATATGTAAATATGTAAATATATGTAAATATATGTAAATTATGTATGAATTAATGGACATAACCAAGGTAGTAAGCCCCATTAATGGGTCTTGATGGGGCATAGTCAGTTGCCAGCGATACTGGATGTAATAATTACAATAAGTATCCTGAAGAATAAACGGATGCAAGATATTGGCTTACTTGGATGCATGGTGTATATGGTATCTATAGTTGGATAGGTGTTGAAACTTCATGACAGTCACTAATCATAATTCCCAAGAACTGTGGGCCCTGGGCTTTGCAGTCTTGTGTTGCTCCAATTTATTTTTGACGTTCTCGCCGAAATGGGGGGATATACCTAACAAGGCCATTTTATGTTGTTGGCTATAAAAAAGAACCTCATAGGCTATATTAGTACTATATGCTATGTGATGCACAGAGAAATTTTGGTACCTGAGGTAGAGATTACAGTAGAAATCGTGGTTGCAAAAAAACTAAGCATATTCAGTGTTAAATGGACACCTGGAGACCTGGAAGACCTGGTTGTGACTGGTGACTCATTGGGATTCCTGTAGTGATCCAAGAAAACAGCTAACATTTGGAATTCCCAAGTGATGGCTCTGAACATTTGGGCAACAAAAACTGATTATCATGTATATCATACGTATATATATAATTCCAGATGTACATGATTTATATGCTACTCCCCTTACAAAAATAGACCACATCCTGAGCTGACTCCACTGATCAGCTGAACAGGTGGACGAATTTCTTCGCTTTGAGGATGCATATACCTTGGAGGGTGCCAAAGTTGCATTGGTAATCGCAATGTGACGGTGCAGTTGATTGGTTTGTGTTGTTTCAAATATTTTATAACCACAATAACTCGGATTTAACTCAGATTATTGATGGATATAGTTAGAGAGCTATAAACCAACAAACATCACTGGTGTGCACCACATTGCGGAGCTGTGCAACTTGTAGCGATAGATGATGCTTAGCATACGGGAACCCACTCCCTGAAATAAGCCAGTTTCAAGTTTCAAGTTTGGGCATGGCTCAAATTTTGCCCGGATTGCATGTAGGTGTGTTCTTTTTCCTGGTTGGTTGTTTGATCTTTAGCAGGTTAAATGGCGGGATGAGCATCCAGCTGTGCTTAAACGATTTTGTTGTACCCGGGATTGACCGGCCAGGGCCATGATACCATATTTGTGACAGGGGTAACCCGATCGAACAACAAGCTTTTGTATATGACACATCGCATCCATTGTCGCGGTTCCCTTCGTTCCCCTGAAAAAGTACATCTCTTTGCATAAAAATTGCATAGGATTTTGGGAGTTTGGAAAGAAACATGTATGATATGCGGAGTTTACCAAGAAGATCTGCGGAGACAAGCGAGAATCTGGAGAAATCCATGGCGATCTCACGGCCAAGATTTTCCGGACAGGTTTTTGGATTTGAGTTTGAACATGGGGCATCCATGGCCAATCCATGGCCAGATGATCATCTGGTGGTTTGGAACGTGTTTTATTTTCCATAATGCATGGGATGTCATCCTTCCCATTGACTATATAATATTTTTCAGATGGGTTGAAACCACCAACCAGTAATCAAGACAATATATAGGGAAAATCGTCCCAACTGACTTTCATATTTTTCAAGATTGTTTTTGCAGCACCAACCAGTCATGTTGTTCAACAGATTGCGATTTGCTGGGACCGTACTGGGCCTATGGGCCGGGTCATTTGGAGACTATGAGGACAATAAGTGTTTGTTTGTTATCCATTGTTTCTTTCACCAGCCAGATTCTAAGGTTGGTTCCTAGAAAATTATGATAAATGGTATCTTAAACCTTTCTCTATGTTCTCTGCAATTATTACCAATGCTGTACAGGCATGAAATCAGCCTCACCGGTTTAGGCGTTGAATCGGAACTTCAGTCCTTGTACAAGACCTTCATGAAGTTCAAGGACTTTCGCGCAAAAACTGGATCCCTACAATGTTGCACCCTCCAGTCACAGGTTGCTTTTATGTTCATCCAGCTATAGATAAGCCTATGATAAAGTTTCTTGGTATGAACGCTAGCAACCTTACCTTGTCAACTATGGAGCCGCTGTTTTTGCTGCTCTTCCTTGGTATTTTTAGGGATACCCATCAGATCATTATTCGCCTGTAAGAGGATCACAATCATTCTGGGTACACGGTGCCCGTTATCGGCCCAAACTTCCCGTACCATTTCTTTCTGTTCCACGAGGATATCAGATTATTTCATCATATTTCAAACTACTTACAATCTGTTTGTTGATAGTTCAAATCTGTTTGAAGAGCTAGCTTTGGCTGGAACATCTCCAGAAGCATCCCGGTGAAGGGATGTGCAGGGATGTGTCCCAGAGGTCCCAGAGGTCCCAGAGGTCCCAGAGGGACGGGTCGTCCCAGGAGAACAACATGAACCTAACCAATGAGCGCAACCAGGTCCCGGGCGATGTACCCTCTGGTAATTTAACATAGCTATTGAAAATCACAATTTTTAATGGGAAAATCCAATATTAATGGTCATTTTCAATAGCTACGTTAAATTACCAGAGGGTATATAATAAGAAGTTGGTGACGTGAATCCAACCAGCCTGGATGCCATGCCTGGATGCCTTTGGTCAAACGTGGCAATGGAAAAGCCCCCCAGTTAGAAGTTAGTCGATTTATAATCCCAGTAACTAGTTCGATATCTCTACCATAAGTCCTGGTTATTGGAGTTATAAACCAACTTAGCTATCGACTGGGGGTACCACCTTGTGGCTGGGAAAATCATCTATAAAGCGGTGGATTTTCCATTGCCACGCTTGATTTTGCGGATTTTCTTGGGGATGGAATCACAAATTTAAGGGACTATAGAGGGTTCAAAAACATGAGGGCTATGGGACTATTCGCCATATAAACGTCATCATGAACTCATAGCGGCTAGTGAGCTCCGAAAACCACTTAGCAAAGTATGGCACAGGACTTTCTGGTGTGTTTTGACGATGACTCGATGACCGTCGATTCCAGGTAATCAGCTAGTTTCCTGGGACATGTTTTCAACAGCCCTGAATGAACTTCCGGCTTGGTATCCAATCTAAGCATGTTAGGGCCCCCCAAAAAGGGCGGAGTTTGCTTTTTTCTCAAGCAAACCTCTCCACTGTATTTCAGACCATCCTTTGCAAAGTGGCTTTGTTTCCTGTATTTTTCCATTGCCAGGGGTTAGGATTACCAGAGGGTAAACTTCAAACCCCTCCCTTTGAGCCCCCAAAAATCATGTTGGCAGGCAGTGGAGGAGGCTGAGGTGGTGGCTGTGGCAAAGGCCGAGTGATGTGCTTTTTTTTTTTTGGGGGGGGTGGATTGACTTAGACAAGATGGGATGTACTTGGCAAAAAATAGGATAGAATTGGTCCTGGTATATGAATCCTATATAATCCATGAAATCCATGAGAACAAAGGTGGGTTTAACCCGCAACAATAGGGATGGATTTACCTTATAAACATGTGTCATTAAGAACTACATTGAAAGTGAAACAATGGGGGTTAAGTCAACAAATTTCAACAACTTGGATTCGTAAGGGCTTATGATATGACGTGGTGGATTGGATGACCCACAGAGATCGGGTGCTGCTGGATAGCTGCTGGATGGATCACGGCCATATACCCTCTTTTTTATATACATAGTATGAACTTACGTATAAATAGAGAAATAGATAGTAGATAGATAGATAGATAGATCGATAGATAGATAATATTCTATCTCTGATGTTTTTGGGGTTAAAGTGATTTAGCACACAACCGCTATCCGCTGAGCTTCTCCAGCAGAGGATCAAGAAGCCACCAAGACAGATATATCCACCGTAAATCCAAGAGATGTTGCAGGCATGTTTAGCTGTTTGACAACATAAACCCATCAACTGGGAGCAGCAAATATCATCGGCCATCAATTTGGCTGAATTCAAATGATGTGGCACTGGCCAAAGAGGGTCAGGACAGATAGCAATGCCTTGATTGCCAATGTGGGACATCGCAGATCATCCGTGGATGGTTCTTGTTTCATTTATCATTGATCACGGTTCCTGGAGAGTACGTGTGTGTATATTGCATTATTGTTCCCATGTCTAATTGTTTTAAACCTGCAGTTTCCCAGGTTTCTTTTTGTTGCAGAGTGCTTCAGCCATTAGCAAAACCCACTTAACTGGATGCACATGCAAGTTGGTGGCTAGTTCATACCCACCCTCAGAAAGTTCCTCAAGTGGTATCATACCATATCAAATGGGGCCGTGCTGACCTATGGAGGCCATGAAAAATTGCAGATCCTGATGGATGCTTGGAGCTCTTGCGGGGGTGAATGGAGATCCAGTGAGCTGTACCTCAAGATGGTTAGCAGGAAATCATCTTCGAGTTACGGTTGCCGAAGATGGCTTACTAGGCAACAGATCGCCCAGAAATACGACAACAACATGGAGCTTGCGAATTCGATCTGCGATTCGAAACTTGCAGATCCGGAACTTGCTAAGACCCACACAAAAAGTCACCCGGACTGTCCTAACAATGAGGCCGGCTGGTCTTGGGACCCATGTGTTATATATAATATGTGAAAAGCAATATTGAATTAACATTGACATGTTGTTATAGTGTTAAAATGAATGTATCTTATTATGCAATATATCAAATAGTTTCTTTCGCTGCAATTTCATCTAAAAATTGTTTACCTATAATAGTTGTTTTTCTAAACACGTGATCGAACCAGTGCACACACTGCACATATACACAATAAATAATCCTTGTGAAAATGTCAAATTTCATCACGACCTCACGTCGCGACCGAAGCCTGGTTTATCATGTAAGCAATCATGGTTTATTTGGGGAAAATCATCCCAAAATGACCCAACATTTCAATTTAGTGAATTATAATTGCCCAGATACGTTATAATATGTATAAATATATATATATATATATATGTATGTATGTATATATCGCTGGGTCACGACCATCGATACTAACATGCATTCACCATGGTCATTGGAGCCATCCTTGCTTTGTGAGCCTTGTCAACAAGATTATATTTCCCACAAACTCAAACCTTAACCAGGCTATTTTCACCAACTTAGCTATCAAATACTAAACAACGGTGCATAAATCCCATTGAGTTCACCAAGTTCACCATGGTTTTGTTGTTCAATTCACCATGGTTTTTACACATTGGGCGCCCCACCTTGCAATAAGCTCATCCTATTGGTGAAATCCACATGCTTTGGTTTAGTCCGATCCCCCTAACTATACATCAACCATATGATCTACTAAACGAGTGGTTTTCTTTCGGCTGCATTTCACAGAGTGATCCAAAAAAAAAGATAGAGTCGAGTCCGACAAAACCAAGTGAGGTGTTACTTGTTCCATCTTTTTGGTGTTTTTTTCGCCTATCAGTTCTTCGTTGGGAAGGGATCCATCTTCGACATCGCTGCAGGGCATGTTGGGCAGCGGTGGGACTCCGGACTTCATGGTGGACGATGAGAGCTTTGAAGCCAGCGCCAAGAAGCCCTTGGTGGAAGCTTTGGTCGAAAGTCCAGCGCTTGGGGTTAGGGGGTTAATAGGGCTTTAATGGGATTTAAGACTGGAATTTCATGGGTTTAATTAATGGGATTTCATAGGATTTAATGGGGCTTAGTGGGATTTAATTGGATTTAGTAGGGTTTACTAGCTTGTTTCAATGGGAAGTTACCAATTGCAGAAGGTTGGGAGGCGTGCAGTTGTGGTTCTAAATGGGGTGATGGGTGCAAACAACTAACATAAGTAGAATTGACGGTAGAGATATGAAGATGGGTCAAAAGCATTCAAAATTAAAAGCTATTATTGCCCACATTTGGGGGAATAACCACCCATTAACCAGCTATTTTAGGGTACCGTTTGGGTGCCAGGGTGTTGACAGACATCGGAAGGCGGACCCTGTAGGGATCCTGCTTGAGGGATCTTGAGGGTGCATCCCAAGTAGTAAGTATTTGTCAATACAACCCATGCCAAGCTGAGGTGTATGCTGTATGCCACATATCTGGTTGGTGGTTTGGATCATTTTTTATTTTCCCATATATTGGGAATAATCATCCCAACTGACTTTCATATTTTTTAGAGGGGTTGAAACCACCGACCAGATATAAGTGGGTTCCAACATTGTTATTGAACTATTCCAACCATGTTTACAAACCGTCGGGACATTACATGTAGGAATCTTCCTCACTCATTGAGATTTCATGGGAAATTCACACACGTGAACCTTGGAGGAGTTGACGTCCCGCATCGTTGGCCCCGAATTTGAGACATGGGGATGTCACAGTGACCCCATCATGACGGCCCTGTAGGGATGATCTTTACCCAAAAACGACCTCAAAATTTGGAAGTTATTCTGTGTTGCCCAGGGTGGTTTTCAAGAACACTGGATGGGACATGTACCCATCCGACAGAGGAATACAACTTAACCGATTCTGGTGGTTTGAGGTCTCGATCTTCACTGGCGTTCAGCTTTGGGAACTCGTGCAATTTGTAGGTGGAATCGGTTGAATCCTCATGTTTCAGCCCTTGGTTCATCTTGGTTCACCCAGGAATCTGAAGGAGGAGCTGGCACCGGAAGGTGGGGAACCTGGGGATCAAAGCTTTTCTGGGCCATCAACAGTCCGACATCCTTTCTGGCACATGAAGGAACTTTCAAGGGTTGACTTTCACACTTACTATACTTACATATATTTGTACATAATTGGAATCCCGGTCAGTTGTGTGTTAATCCATATCTTTGGGTGGTTTCAATCCAAAATCAGTGTGATCTTTACACATATCATCATAAATCCTAGTTTTTTCGGTGGTTAAATCACAACCTTGTTCAATCCCAGTCAGTTTGATGCTAACAACCTCATCGGCGAATTCCACATGTTGGTCCGTGAATCCCCATGCTCAAATCCGACATTTCGCTGCTGAAGTCCCATTTTTTTGCAGGTCAAATCCCAATTTTCTCCGATCAAATCACCATTTTGGTTGGTTAGATTACCCATAGGATCCATGTATGGGATATTTACCTACATTTGGGTGATTTGTAAGGCAAATGTTGGTAAATATTCCATACATGAATCCTATGGGTCATGTTTTCCCGCATCCACCCGTTCTTGTGGCCGCTGCCCAGGCTGGGCTATTTGGCCGGTGTGGTGCCCAAGGTTGATGAGGCCCGCTTCGCGCGCGCCCTCTGGCGCGCCGCGCGCGGCAACACCTTTGCGTGGCACGGTGGCACCGGTTGTGCCGTGGATGATGGGCCTTGGGATTTCTGGTGTTTCACATGGGGATTTTGCGATGCAAAATCCATGAAACTCCATCATCGGGTCTTATCTAATAGCTGCATCTATGATGTTCCAGCTAGCCCTTGACTACCAGAGGGGAATGGGGATCGAAAATCGGGAATTCACATGATTTAACCAATCAATCATGGACATGAACAAACATGGTGGCGGCCGGCGTAATACCAACCAAATATTGGGTTTAGGGTAAACCAACTGGTGATGGGCGCTTTAGTACCACCTAATCTTTTGCTGTACTAACAAGGGTATTCACTAACCAGCTATGTGTGTTTCCAGGATTATCTAAGATTGGTCATGTTTGGGAACTACTAGCAGGAGTAACTCCTGTGCAGTGGAAGATGTTTTTAAGGAGCTTTTAATTTTACTGGGATTTGAGATGATTTAAGGATGGTTTTGAGGACAAGTATGTTTTCTATTAGTGGGAAAACGATGGACCACTCGAGTTTTAATGAAGACAGTATTGAAAACCACCGGCTTCTCAGATTGTTGCCACAAAGATGGGGTTTCAGCCAACTAGACTATGATCCTAATCAACTAAGACAGGCTCCATGCTGAAACCAAGGCAATTCACGCCTATCAGCCAGACTGTGAAGGATCCAAAGACAGGCACAACTCAGTCTTGCCATAATTCTGGGTATATAGTTTCTGGTAGTTCTTCGTTTTTTTCCTCATTATGGAACATATGGAAGCCATAAAACTTGGAGTTCGGGAAGTTATATATCTATATATATATATATATATGATTTTGAGATATTTTGAGAAGATTGCGCGCAAACTGAGTGGCAGGCCGAGCTCCATGAACTAATGAGAATGAGCAAGGGGAAGTGCACTCAAATTGAGTTGCTGTATGTTGAGGCTTGCGAAGTGCTATCAGCTGCTATCACTTGTTTTGTTTGCGGGATACCACGCAAAATTCACGTCCAAATACTTCATAGAAGTGCACTCCCGGGTGTAGTGTACATTCAATCGTTATTGAATATCAGTTTGACCGCCAAGTCTTCACACTGATTCATCAAAATATATGATGAATTGTATGAATTGTCCATTTTCAGGTTGGGTACTTAGAGGCTGTTAATCCATAGTTTTGGCATTTTGACCCACGCAACTCAATGATTTGGGTCCTATCAGAACGTCGTGTCAACCTGGTTAGTCATAGGCTACTCCTAAATCCCAAGGTGAATCATCATAGATTCCCATCAATTCACCACAAGTTTCTGGGTCCACTTGCCGCAAGGTGCTGCCCCCTAAACGATAGCTCAGTTGTTTTTAATAACTCCAAGAACTATAGACTTTACAATGGATGTTTATGGCATTTATTTTTGATTGACAACTCCAATAACTATAGACTATACGTATATGTTTATGGATGTTTATGGTATTATAAATATCTCTATAATTACGCTCATAGGGCAACCATAAACCAACAAACATCACCCCAGTGCGCAACCGAAACCACCTCGTGGGGTTCCAACTTCGTCGTCGCAGGTGTCGAAGTTCAAAAGAGTGTCTTCGTGGTCTACTTCCAGGCGCGGCGTTTCAAGCGCCTCGTGGCTTGGGGGTTTCAGTGATGGGAATCGTCCCCTAGTATCCGTAGTATCATGAAACTATTCATATGATTGGGCGTTTTTTTGGTGACCTAGATTAGTGATATCATTACAGTAGATTAGTGATTGAGTTAGTGATTAGTGATTATTGAGCTCATAAATCAGTGATGGGAATCAGTGATTGGTTAGATGAATTAATTGAATTTAATTGATTTGTAAGTATCATTTAGATTCAGTCAAATAATCAATCAATGAATCTATAACTAGTCAATTAATCAATCGAATAATCAGTTAATTGGTGCTTAGCCAAAAAGTGTTTTTTTCCTCGGGGGTCACGCAGAGCTGGGGAAGCCAGGGCTCCACGAACCCAGCGGAACGAGTTTTTGGAAGTAACCCGGTGGTGGAAACGACGCGGATTTTAAAAGATGTGAATCTGCAGTCCATGCAATAATATATATCATATAATATTAATAATAATAATAATTATTATTATTATTATAGAATGTGTATATATATATATATTATGTGCAAACATAGTGTTGTGCCTCGTTGTGAAGTTTGGACATGACCACTACTTCTTGATGTTCTCAGTTTTTTCCAGTCTATCGATGAGGATTTCCAGAAGGAACTCATTTTGAATGGTCGTTCCTTGATTTCCTACAACGCTTCCTGTTTCTTTGGTTGTTGGTGAGTTTTAAGCCCAACACGGGTCCAACACAGAAACCCCAAACACTACCCTCCGGTAATCAAACATAGCAACGGAAAATCCCATGCTTAGATGATATGTTTGTCCTGATTAAACCTCCATTTATAGGGGATGTCCCGTGGCCGTGTCTAAATACCAGAGGGTCTTTGGGGTTTACCTTTCGATGAGCTTGGCTGTTAGTCAAATGCACCAAGCATTGGCACCAGGGCAGGTTGAATCCATCAGTGGCATGCTTCTTTGCGAAGTGGATGGCTGGCCCTTTGCGCACAGTTCGCCAACTGCTGGATATAGCTGGACCATTGGAAGATGGTCCATTTTTGAACAGTGATCTCTTGGCCATGTGTGTATGCACTTTTCGTGCAGCTACATGCACGATACACGTGCTGACCGTCTCTACGAGGTATGGTGGAAATCCGTGGCACCTCATTTTTCTGCAGCATGTTGGCTAAACCACCAGAAGCTAAAACATACTTCGATATACAATAATATATATATATAATATTCTCAGATCATAAATTGCTATATATACTATACAGCATACAATAATATACAACAATGCCCTGTTCTTCTTCGATCGTCAAATTTCCGTCCCGCTAAGGCCACTAATTTGTACTTAACGACTATGAACTGATCAGGGGTTGAGAATCCCCATGGCCACTGGTGAGCACTTTGCGTCAGGGAGCAGGAGGCCCTATGCAGCAAAAGGTGATGAAGGTTTGTCAAGCCTTCGGTTCCTTGGTGGCGACGGCGGCTACCCGGAGTTGACGCACAAAGAACTTAGTGAACTATGGTTGGTTACAGTTATGGCCCTTTACCAGCTATAACTACTTCTAGGCCCATTTATAGAATGTAGAATCCCATTTATAACCAGTTACAACTAATAAACTGTATTGATGGATATTCATGGGGTGAAACTACAGCAAAAAACATAGTTTTGTGTTTGAAAGTTTTCTGCTGTCATCGGAGAGGTTTTATGTACTTTTTCACCGGCAAGTTTTGTAGTGTATTTGTAGGGTATCTGATTGGCCATGTTGAAATTCTATATGTGTTGTTCCTCCTTTTTTGTTACACGGATTAAGATGATCGATGGAATCGATGTAGGTTTTATTGGGCCAACGCTAGTGCCATTTTTTTGTCAGGGCTACGACACTGTTGGTGGAGCCCGCAGAATCGCCAAGGGAACAGCCAATGGTACAGGACTGGCACCCAAGGCCTTGTCCTTGTAGAATAAACAATATGTCAACATGTCAACGATGTGAGTTCATATTCATTGGTCTATGTTAATGTGTCCTCTTTTGTACTGGTCATATCCTTATTTGTCCTGGTTTTATCTATATTTTTGTTGGTAAAGCTGACTGTTTTTGCTGATCCAAGTGTCCAACTAATTGGAGTTCCCTTTTTTATTCCCCACAACTTTGTGTGGGGTTCTTGTTTTTGATTCTGTATCCCGGGCTCCTTCTCCTTCTCCTCCTCCCGCCGCCTCCCTTTCACACTGTCACATACCATAAATTTAACACACACAACTT
>Ga0126342_10011473_pt1 | contig 15837 bp, 18 predicted proteins | sample Cyp1metagenome_FD_92528 | JGI IMG/M metagenome (GOLD analysis project Ga0126342, IMG submission 92528) | Coral microbial communities from Lord Howe Island, Old Settlement Bay, Australia - Cyphastrea 1 metagenome | ecosystem: Host-associated > Invertebrates > Cnidaria > Coral ... | reverse complement strand
TCCTCGCCTCGCCTCGCCTCGCCTCTCCTCTCCTCTCCTCTCCTCTCCCCTCCCCTCCCCATCCCCTCCCCCTCCCCTCCCCTCCCCTCCCCTCCTTTGTTCTCTTCTCTTGTCTTCTCTTTTTTCTGATGTTTTTTTTCCTCACGTCCACTTTATTTTCCCATTAAGTTTCTCCTCTTAATTGTTCTTAATTTTCCTTTGGTAAATAAACATGGCTAGCTGAGAAGCACAGATCTGCATTGTGTGCGGTTGCTGTGTGTCAGATCATGCGCAAGCGGCCATTAAGTTTTGGCGGTGGATCAGCAGATGTGATGATAAAACTGTTGCATCCAAACGCAGTAAGATTTTTTGTTTGCCCGAACAGGTTCCTGGAGTTTTCTGCTGAACTAGAAGGCCATTCAGAAACCCTTTATTCATGTAGCATTTCCGAATCGCAACTGCGTTGATACCTGGTCCTTTCGTTTCTCAACAATATGGCGCCATTGCGTTCCTCAGGACTGTCGGCGGAGTGGTGCTTTTGCCAGGCATGTTTTTGGCCTACCATTTGCTCACGAAACCATACACTGCAAAAAATGAAGTTTCTGGTGTCGTTGGTTGCCTGCTGGGATTGTTCGTAGAAACGGTGCAGAATCTTTTGGTGATCAGTGCAGCGCCAACCACATGGCCACCAGTCATGATTGGCATGGCGACATATGCTAGCGTGGTGACCTTAAACTTGGAAGCGCTGGGCCTTGCCTGTATCGGCAGCATGGGCAACATTGGTGTGGTGGCCCGGTACTTTTGCCAGACGCTGGTTTTCCCTTCTATGGTAGGTAACTTGGCGTTTGGTATTTTTTTACTTGGCTATATAGACCAGCTCGGTTGGTCCTGCTGGTGCATTTTCAGCGCGAGTTTGACTAGACGATCAAACAAAGTTGAGTTGTTGCCGCACGGTCGTTTGATAAAAATCGAGAAGAATGGCATGTCACTGCGAATAGGTACCCTTGTTTTCAGGCATGTTTGCCTGCTATAACTATAGGCTTACAGACTTTATGCCAACCTACACCAACCTACCCCAGCTGCCCCCAACAAATCGTTTGCATGCGTTTGCCAAGTAGGAACACAGGAGCATGATTCGAACCTCGGCCATTTCTGAGGCATTTTGCTGTTGACCTTTGGATTCACGAGGCTTTTGCCAAGAGTAACCAGAGGCTTTTGCAGCTGTGCGCCAAGAGCCATGGTGTGCTATGACCGCCTGGCCAGAATCTTCCACATACCGCCAGTGCCGCCAACGGCATACTCATGGACCTGGTGCGGAATTGTTTGTGTCATTGGCAACATGCTATTGGTTTCATCATTCGGTTTCAAGCGTTCTTGTTTCTTTTTATACTTTGTAAACCCAGCTGATTCGTGTTTTTGAGATGTGAAATATGTGAAGCAGCAATCAGGCAAATTTTGCCAAGTGACCTTCCCTACCATGGCCAACGTTGGTTTATCGCCCATGATGTGCTACAAACATCCAGGCGAGGCGCAAACCCAAACCCTTCCCCCGGACCCCTGATGTGTTACTCTTGGGCTTCCGTTTAGGGGAGTTTATTTGTGATATTTTGTGATATAGTGGGGGTGGAATTGTAAAGTCCCCCTCCAGGCGGACAGCAGCACAGCTTGACGAAGTACAGCAACACGTTTTGCGGCAGCGGTGATCACGTTGCTTGCAGTCGTAATGTGGTTCAAAGCTTTTCAAGATGGGTTTTGCTTGGCAAACTTGACAATCCTTGGTGGCTACCTCCATGATCTTCATCATGGTATTGTTGTTCCTGTCTAGACTTGGATTGTCGGAATCCTCATGTTTGTTTGAACGACATTTGAGAGTATATATATAAATAAATGTGTATTATATGACGTGGCATACCATGGTATACCTCACTTCGATCCATTTTGTGGTATTCAACATGGGGAGACACATTTTTGCAACTGAACGCCATCTGATTTGATCTTGCTCAGGTCGCCATGCTGATCGTTGGCAGTGTCTTATTGAGCTTCACGACTGGTTTCCTGGCGCTTTGCATTTGGGTAGCCTGCAAGGCACCTCAATTTTCATGGCAAGGCGGGGTTCGGGAATTTTCTGTTCGCAGTGAAAAACTATTGAAAATCATGGAAAACTGTGAAGGATTGATCAAAATTGAGTTATTCGGAAATTCATTGGACCTTGGCCTTTGGGATTTGCATCTTTTTGATTCTTTTTGCCGACGGTTTCACTGGCGGAGTTTTCCAAAGGCCAAGCAGCCGTGAAGTTTCTGTTCGCGGACTTCCGTCCAGACATAGTATCATGGCGCAGATGGCTCAGTGTGAGCTATGGCTATGGTGTGGCTAATGGGCCCCTAGAGTAGACAGCCATTTGAGAAGATACAAAGAATCAAAACAGGCTCAAATGGCATATATTTACAAATAGAAAAGGTTTCCTGTGCGTTCTGCATGTGCATGGCTTCATGGGTTCATACTTGGACCACTGTCGGCAGATTTCGATCAGTTTCCCTGGCCCCGCAATGATCCAGGCATGGTTCGGCATCGTCGCCCTTTTTCGTGGTCTCTTCCTGTCCTTGCCTTCTGTGGCCGTACCAAACAGGCCCAACGTGCAGCTAGTGCTGCTACATACAGTGATGCTACTGTCCTTGGTTTCTTGGACTGATGCTGGCCTTGGTTCCTTGTCAACCTGGATCAAACTTGATCCACCTCCCCGGCTAGGGGGTATTGCTTTAGTAGCAAATATGCACTACTTGAAGGGTTAACTCCTATCATCTCCCAATTGATCAACAGGGTTTCTTTATAATCTTTATTAATCCGGGTTTGACATCAGCAACGGTTCCGTTCCTGATTTTATGTCATCATGGGTATGCCTCCAGGCTGATGATGCCGAGGTCCTTCAAGGCTATTGCCAGCCGTGGAAGTCACCGGCAGTGAATTTGGTGGATGCCACGTCACACTTTTTGTTCCTGAGCCTATTGGGTCTTGGCCTAGTGGGCCTGGAGAGCGAAAGTGACTGGATCCTCGACATTCTTGCCACTTCCGTTTGTATCGGCCTTCTGGTGGTCTCTCGGCCTCTGATGCCTCGCATGTCTTGACGGCCCAATCTTTGACTATCCCACAGAAATTGTGCAATATCCATATTGTGTCGAGAAGCGTGGGCAGCCTCTACAAATTTCAAATATGTACATACACAGCAGCGGAATACGATGTTGCATGTTGTTGCTACTGCTAGTAGTAGATCAGTATATCCATTCAGGGTCTTTCAGCTGCAATTACGATTTAGCATCGCGTTGGCGCAAAAATTGTTTTCTTCCCTCCCTCCTTCCCTCTCTCGCTCGCTCTCTCTCTCTCTCTCTTTTTCTTCTGGCTTGGATTTATTACTGCCTCCTGTCCTGTCCTGTCCTGTCCTGCCCTGCCCTGTCCTGTCCTGTCCTGTCCTGTCTGTCTGTCTATTGTGTCTTTCTTCTTTCTATCCATCCATCCATCCATCCATCCATCCATCCATCCATCCATGCGTCCGTCTGTCCGTCCATCAATCCATCCATAATCTATCAATCTGTCAATCTATCTATCAATCCATCCATCTATCCATCTATCCGTCTACCCATCTATCCATTTATCCATCTATCCACGTATTTATTCAACAATGGCTATACCAATGTATCTATCCATCCCTATGTCCAACATATATCATAGGCAACCCAGTCCAACTATATCGATATCTGTATCAATTCTGTGTGCATGGCGTCATCGCCACCCTATCTCCACCCTATCTCCGTCCTCTAATAAGGGTTTTGTTTAACTTGAGGTCTTCGGCGTGGTCATTTCCGTTTTCGCCTTGGTGATGATCATGGAGAAGTTGGGAAGAGCCATTGGAAAGAAGTGGGCCAACCTTGGCGATGTTCCGGAGTCAAGGGTCTTACTTCGATTGCAGCTTGGCCTGGAACATGGGCACAGGATGGCACAGGAAGATTCGCCCGAGCCAAGGATACCATCAGTTTCAACATGTTTCAACTGAAGTTGCGGCTTCAACTGTTCTACAGTTTCAATGAGACCTGGCGCTGCAATGAATTTGTTGCCGGCTCAAACCCTTGTAGAGGGGTCTTTTTACATAGTCCTTGTTGAGTCTCGTGGCACTCCAGAGTGTTGTCGGACATGTCTTTCGCATAGTATTTCCCAACAGCAGTGACTGTTGGATTTCAATTTCTGGGTCTGGGAGTGGTGCGTCGTTTTTTGCCGTGCCCATCCGTGCCCAGAAAAAATAGAAAAACGGAACGGCACCCTGCAACCCTGGAACCTGCTGTCGGTTTGCAAAGCTGGGTTAATTCACGAAGGTATGTCGAGGCATTGGTTGCGCCCTCCTCTGGAACCATTCATTAGTTATCTTTCTCTGAAATGCTGGGCAAAATCCTCCCTCTCAGCCGGTTTGCAGAGCCACGCGACACCATGTGCACAGAGCCAAAAGCATTTCCTGATTTATGCACAATGTGCGCAATGTTTTTCCAACTTCCAATAATCCCACCGTAGTAAGTAATGGGGACGGGAAAGCCATGGAAAGAGACAGATAGTCGATTAATCTGCGGCAGAACCTTGGGAAGCAGCAAGTTGACGATCCATGATCCATGACCCGTCCACCGGTCGCAGAACCCAGGCTGCAGAACCTTGCCAGCAGCATAGAGAGTTCTGACGATTTGCACTCTGTGGAGGCAGCCATGGACGAACTTGGAACCTACGATGTTCGTACCTGGGTCCTTCGCATTAGTTCAACTTTGCTCAATTTCTTGACACTTATTTCAGATACCAACTTTCTCAAAATACGTCGCAGTTGGCGCTTGCAGCCCCAGCAAGGTATGATCCTGCTGTGTCTGACAATTCTTGAAATGGAAACCGGGCTTTCGGCTACAAGCTCAGCCCGTCACAAGAGAGCGATAAGTCAGACGAGCCGTCTGAGCCAGCTTTCCAGCCAGCTTTCAGAGCCTGGGGTTGCAACCGACGGGGTGCAGCTGGGGCTATTGAATGCTGGTAGTTGGTATTACCATGTATTACCATGATTACAACCCCCACAAATCGGGATATAACCCTGGATTTGTCGGATTTGCACATTTGTAACCATATAATATACATATATATGTATATATATGTATATATACAACATATGCCCACTTCTGTAGCGGAACTGTACCCCCAAGGACACTTTATGATAGTTCATGTTATCCCAGGAAAACATACCCTCAGTTGCACTGTGCAGACTTGTTTGTGTCATGTTGCGTCTGATCACCTTTTGGCCTTGCCGACTTTTGACATTTGGCTCAACAATTTGTGTCCAGCGCGCCATTGCTGCGCTTGCTTGGCACACTGTGTTACTGGCTGCGCACTGTGTGTTCAATTGGTTAGCAGCCTCAAGAGGACAGCATACCCATCCATATCTTAGAGGGTAATAGGTTAGAGCCAGAATTTGATCCTTCACCACCGCCATTGTTTTCTTGATCTTGTAACACCTGTGCCTATTTCGAGTTGCTGGCCAGAGTGTTTCTTGCATCCGGGCTTCAGTGTGACACGCGTGGCACCCAGCTTCGCCAGTGCAGCAAACCACCCACTCGTCAAGGACATCTTGGGATTGGGCCGAGCCGGGAGTCTGCCATGCACTCGCAGCACCGGCTGAGAAACATCAATCAGGTTGGAACTTCGTGACTTCATAGGTTGACCGCACTTCTGTTGTTGAGCGCCTGTGAGTAACTCAGGATCAGGGAATCAAGCCTTTCCATTTCTGTGTGTTGGGTTGCAACCGGAAGGCCGTGTGCACAGCGAGCCGGGTATAGTGACTTTGCAACTTAGTGTCAAAGACCTCACAGTAAATACTTATTCCATATTTGGGTGCTTAGTCAGGACATTTTGCCGATTAGATGGAACTTGCAAAGCAATTATAGTGTTGATCCTAAGCTTGAAAACTCCACGCCTGAAAGATCTCACAGCATTCGTGGCTTCCACTCGGTGCATAGGGCTCAAATTGACCAGCGATTTGCCTTTTTGCACTGATTGTGAGTTCACGAAGTCAAGCACTTTGATTGTTCTTGTATGCCACCAAGACGGCCACCGACCCCCGCCTAGGGCCAGACGGAGGCCTCGATCGATCATCAGGGTCGTGAACAGCGACTGAGGGCAGCGCACGCTGAGAATCTCAGATCGACCAGGGGCGGTGACAGAGCAAACGAAAGCGATCCACTTGGGTTTGCTTGAGGTGCTTGAGCAGCAGTTGCAGCATCTCTTGCAATATCTCTTCGTTCAGCTTGATCGCGTTCAGGAGCGGCTGGTATACTTGCGACAGAAGAACAACTTTCCGGAAAGTAAATCCGTAGTATTACCTGGAGTCAGGACTGCAATCAGGGAGGGGCAAATCGACCATCAATCAGCGGGTCTGAAGTGGAAACGCTTCGCGGGCTTCTAGAATGTCTGGATGGACCCCGTAAGGATGCATCGTAAGGACCTTCCCTCGATTTATTTCTTCTAGGCATCCCCAGATGGGTTGGTGACAGTGTTGTCTGCGAACTCGCGCTCGATTCTGATCCACTAGGCGCAGCAGATATTGTCCGCACTTGGAGACCGCGACTTGAAACTAGTAACGAGGAGGATTCTGTTGACTCGTTCATAGCTGTTGACTGAACAACCTCGTTTGTTATTTCTGATATTTTCGGCATTGCAGCAATGAGAACCCGATGCAAAATCACAAGCTTTGCAAAATGACTGGGGTTCAACAAAGTTACAAAGTTTGGGTTCTTATTTGGGGCAATCGACCAGCCCTAGTACCTAGATGCTGGTCAATGCAAACGGGCTCAACAATGCTTTGCAATGGATCCTATCGAATGCAATGAAACTAGGTTGCGGCTTGGATTTTTTGTAAACAGGCGCAAATGCAATCCAGCTAGTGCTGAGCTATATACTGCAAGGTGATGATGCTTCGGGCTAGTGCAAGTGGCATCCACAACGCCCGTGGATTGTTGATGATTGTTGCCACCCCCCCATGGGACAGTGCGTCGGCTTGTGCAGGGCATCCTTCACCATCGAAGCCCGGAAGAGGGTCCGACTTGAGCCCAAAGAGTTATGTTCCGTCCACCGGTCTCACATCCAATCCAACTGAACGGAGACGTCCGCCCTCGTTCCCATCAGGTGACAGTCCAGGAGGATCCAGTTCCTCATCCGACCAAAGGGGTCGTTGGCCAGGGAGGTCACCAGGCGGTCCTGGTGGTGGTGGTGGGCATGGTTCAAATTCCCGGGTCGGAGTTTTCAAAGTGTTGGCATAGGATCATTCTCATTGCCTTCAGAGGATTCAGTGTACAAGTACAAGTCATGGCAATCTATCAAAATTGAATCGCTCCCACACGATGCGGGCGCGCACAGGGGTTGGAAGAATGGGTTGGTCACCTAATTGTGTCACAGGGCAAGACATTGTGCTTGATTGGGTACTTGGATCACTAGATGTTGCAGCGCATCTCGAAGTCAGCCAGTGCGTTGCGTTGCCGCGTCTTGGCTCCTACATCGCAGCACTTCTGACTGAACCCAAACATCTACGAGGTGATCTGGGTGTCCAGTTCCAGGCATACATAAGGGTTTCTCCAAAAGGAAGGGCAATGCTCCAAATGGTTGCCAGAAATTTCAGTTGGATCTCAGCCGAGTTGCCAATGTAACGCAGCAGTCGTTGTTGGAATTGACTCTTGAGGCATACACACATGATGCTTTGCAGAAGTCTATTGGACAGACTGAATTGGTTCTCAACGCAATTCCTCCTTCACATCAGCCAAGTGAAATGACAAAGTTTACTTGGCTTTATAGCCGGTTGAAATCATGTCGTGCCATGATTCACGGGATGGGTCGGCTGTATGGAAAATTGCAAGGAACCGTCATTGAGATGCGAGAGGACGCCAACGAGGAATCCATTCGCAATGCCTTGTCACCATCCAGAAACAAGCCTAAGTCAAACCCAAAGGGAGACGGTAAAGATAAAGCTGCAGTAGCTCAAGGCGGTAAAGGTAACGCAAAGCTGGATGATGCAAAGACAGAGCCTGCCTTGGCCGTTGTGAAGGCAAAGCCTAAGGGTGGAGGTCAGGACAAAGGTAGAGACAAAGGAAAAGGGCCAGGAAAGGGTAAGCAAAAGGGAGGTTCCAAGACCCCGAGGGGCAAAGCTCTAGGTGGTCCTCCTGCCAAGCAGTGTCACTTCTACCTCAGTTGCAATCGAGGGGATGCGTGTCCATTCGCGCATGAGGATTCTTCAGCGACCAAGGCAAGGGCGCAACAGCCAAGGCCGCATCTCCCAAGGCACTTGCTGCCACTGTAATCGCGAGCAGTGCAGTCCATGGTACACAAGCAGTTCAGTTAAACGCTTCACTGCTAGGTAAAACCTTTCAGTTAGCCATGTATCTTTTTGAAGCCTTCTTTGCATGTGTTGCTGCTGTGTCATCCGCATGTATTCTGCAACGCAATGAGCCATCACAACTGGGGGGGTCTGCCACTCGCAGCACCACTGTTGGGTGGACCAGTACAGTAGTTTTGCACAAGTGTGAACCCGCCCTCATTGCATCCAGCATTCCAGGACCACCCTATACGAACTGGAGTGGGTTGCTGACTCAGGGGCCAGCCTGTCTCTTGCATCCGTTCGTGCATTCGCGCATCTGGGCATACCACCAGACCTTGTGTATCAATGTGTGGAACCGACATCCGCAATCAACTTTGAGGCTGGAAATGAAACCACCAAAAGCACCGAGCAAGTTCCAGTACATGGGAGTAAGTTTGGAACATTCAATCATCGCATCCTAGAAGCTCGCTCTTTAGCTCGTAGCCTTGGGGAAATGGTCAACTCCGGACTGCCATTTGTTTGGGTGCCAGGTGAGCTTCCCTATTTGTTCAAGATCGTACATCCATTCATGTCAAGGCCAAAGATCAGACTTGGAAAGCAGATCGCGTAGAGGAGAATGTACCCATATTCGAGGAAGTTGTTCAGGTTGACAATGATTCATCTAGAGCATGTCAACATGTTATTGCACCATATCATGCTTTGCCTGCTGAGGGAGAGATCTCGCCAGATGTTCCTGCCAAAGGAAACGTTGCAGAGGTGCCAATTGACCCAGCAGGTGACGGTGCTGACTAGAAGGGTGTCGTCCTTAAAAGGTGAAGGAGTTCTGTTCGAGCATGCATGTTCCGAAGACTCTGCGATAGGAGAGAGAGATCTCATGGCATTGGGATCAAGTGCATCCGTCTTACGAGGGGGGTGCCTGACCTGTGCAATCCAGAGCATGTGAAACAGGCTATTCAACAGCTCGAAAGCTTGACAGGTGCAGACGCATCGATTTCCATCACTTGCACATATTTCTTCACCAATTCAGAGGTTGAACGTCCATCAGTACGGTAAACCCGTTTCCAAGAAGCTTGCCGCGAATAGGAAGCAGACCAGACAAATGTTGTCTCGCAATGCAGTTCGCAGAGGTGCGCCTGTTAAATGCAGGTAGGTTCGTTTTCGAATGACCCCAAGAGGCTGGCATTTGTGATCTTCCAGAGATGGTTGTTCTTTTGGTCTCACTGCAAAGGGTGGGATGTTGCTCCGAAAGCCATGGTGTATTTGCACAAGTGACATTCGCATGCTTCAGTTTGTCAATCAGCATCGCTGCGATGGGACCCATCAACATGAAGAGTCCATGAGTGGTAATGCTCGCATGACCGCATACTACACACCATCCTTTGCTGACATCATTCTAGAAGCTTGGTATCCGCAGGCATGGTACAAACATGTGCCACAGCTTGCCAGTGTCACGAAGGCATTGAGCAAGAAAGAGTGGTTGAGCGACCCAAGAGGAGTTGAGGCCGCGAAGCAGGAAGCAACATGGGACGATGAAACTGTGTCAACTTCGCATCAGGTTCGGAATAGGGCCAAATCAGTGGGTGTTAAGATATATAAAGGTTGCCGAACTTTTGGCCCTTTGTGGGATCAAACATTTTGAGCTGGACCCAAGTCCCAAGTCACTGGCGCTGGAAAGGGTATAGTATAGTGTATCGACGGGATAGGGTGTTTGATGAGTATCACAACTTGGCTATTTAGTTGAAGAGGCACCGACAACTCCCACATCGCTTGTCGCTCTCAACAGCCAGACAATGCTGCTTCATGTAGTGATGCTGTGGAAGCGTTTCTGCAATCAGAGCTCGAAGATACGGATTTCACTTATGTAATCGTCCCACCAGAACTGTGGCTAGATCATTGGCATTCCAAATATTCAGCTCACGAAAAGGTAGTAGTATGGCTGAAGAAATCGCTATCCGCTATACGGACATCCACAGGCTGGTCGGTGGTGGCAGGATCACCTCGACAAGCGGCTTTGCGCACTTGGTGCCCGTGGAATGTCAATGTATCCCTCAAACCACGTGATTGACTGGAAGCTGACAGATGGTCATAAGCATCTCTTGTTAATTAATGTGTATGTTGATGATTTAACTCTCTGCGGAAATCAGGCGTGTCATTCTGATGTCTGGGCGAAGCTCAGAGAAACGGTGAAGCTTGAAGATGAGGTATTCATTGATGGCAAGCGTGGTACCTTAATCCTAGGCAGAAAGCATTTCATTGATGTGGAGGACAAGCAGACGGCTTTCAAATTTGACATGAAGCCGTATGCCGAAAGTGTCGTTGAGACAAATTGTGAACTGACGGATTCAACAGAACCAGGTTCCGTGATGTGGCCGCGCCACATCTTCCTGAAAGTAGCCTTACTGACGAAGATCTATCCTCTGAAGGAGTGCTCAGCGCAAATGCGTCTCGCATCCTGATGAGATTATTACTTTGGTTATCCAGGTTGTCTCGCCCAGATCTTTCGTTTACAACTACACGATTGGAAGGCAGAGTGTCCACTTGGACGAAATTTGAAGATCGCCAGCTTCATCGGTGCATAGCATATTCGAACAAAACTGTGAACCTAGTTTTGGCTGGAGCGGCTGAACATGGAAGCATTCCACGTTTGGATGTTTTTACAGATGCAGATTTTGCATCTTGCCGTCATTCTGCGAAGAGCACTTCAGGTCAGGTTTGTGGGTTTCTGCGACTACAGGTAGCTGCACGTTTCCTGTACACTGGCAGAGCAAGCGCCAAGGCAGCATAGCTCGCAGTACAACTGAGGCAGAACGCATTTCAATGGCTAGCGGTTTGTTTGGCGAAGTATATAATATTCAAAGTTTCCTTGAACAGCTGACTCTTGGTGACATCGAGGTTTGTTTTTGGCAGGACAATATTGCTGTTTTGCAGGTACTGCAAGCCGGATATTCGGCGAAGCCACGTCACTGCGGAAGAGTACATAGAATCAACGTGGCATCGCTGTCAGGGGCTCTACAAGACCCATCTCTGAAAGCCGAACGTTGTCCAACACAGCTTCAGAAGGCGAATGGACTGACTAAGATCATTCCTCCACATGAGTGGATCACTACTTTACTCCAATACGGACTTCAACAAGACGCCTCGTAGTTTTTTTCACATCATTGCTGGTTTACAATTGTAGTGTGCCTGCGTGGCACCTACCCGAAATAGAGGGCCAACATGACAATCACTCAAGGGGGGAGATAATGTTATCCCAGGAAAACATACCCTCAGTGATGCGCTGTGCAGACTCGTTTTTGTCATGTTGCATTTGATCACCTTTTGGCCTTGTCGACTTTGACATTTGGCTCGAGAACTGTCAAAAGCGCACCATTGCTGCGCTTGCTTGGCACACTGTGCTACTGGCTGTGCTCTGCGTGTTCAATTATATGTGATTCTTGTTGTTTTGGTATTTGCGAGACTTTACCAATGACATACTGCATTCATCCATGCATCGATGTACCCAGACACACGCAGCAGAGGCGATGATGGACCATATTTCGGTTTATATTCTTTCGATTTTCTCTATATGAAGGCATGCGCGCGCGCACGCGCACACGCGCACACGCACATTCTGTAAACACGTATGTGAACATGTGGGTATAAATAGTTTGTTGTGTGTGCTCATGGCATGCGCGTTGAAACCATTCTTTGGATGGTCGGGGCGCAAAAAAAATAGAGGGTAGAACTGGCATGATCCAATCAGAGGATCCGATTTTTTGTTCAAAATGATCTTAGATCCTACAGGAATCACCAAATGTCTAAACTAGTGGAAAACCTCAACAAAGATGGCGCGGGTTTTTCCAGTTGAAGAGGTCAAGAGTGCGTATGGATGAATCTGTTGTAGAGTCACAAGGCCATCGACCAGGGCTAAACTCTTGCGAGCTGGACATGTCGTGGCAGTCCTTTAAAAGGAACCAGAACACAAAATACATCAAACATACCTCTGGGAAATTGCCATGGTTGGGAGGATTGTCATGGCGCGACCTTTGCCGAGGAGTCAAGTCGAATTGGTGCAGGAAGGGCATTGGCATCATCGGCCGTCTCCAAGAGACGGGCCTCGCAGTATACTGTCATGCAACGAGCCTCCCCGCAGGATACGGCTGACCGTGGGACCGTTGGTTGATCTGCGGAGCTATGGGGCGGTCAATATCCCCGGCAACGCGGGCAAAAAACACACACTTGCCCACCTTACCCTCAAGATTGCATCGTAGAATATTGTGAATGCGCTGGACCTTCCACAGACTTATCATGGTCAAAGCAACTAAAGTGAGCGCTGCAGCCGTAGCTAAAAAAGGAACCCCATGGATTTTTAAACTGTTTCAACGCAACCTGTGCATGTAGACACGGTGAGGCAAACATGCGAAAGGACCACGGCACATCACGGCGCCCGAATGGCACAGATCATGCTTCGAAATCAAAAAATTGGTCGGACGTGAATATAAATAGTATAAGTGATTGCATGATTTGCTTGGCTGACTCACTCTTCACTTGGCAGGTGCTAATTACATGCAGCAGATGCATAGAGTAATTAGCTCTACTTATACCCTGCAGGACAAAGTGTGAAAGGTCAAAAAGTAGACACTTTGATGCCTTTCGATTTTCGACTTTTCGTTTTTGTGTCAACGCTTCGACTTTTTGTGTTTTGGTGTCATGTTTTTAAGTTTTTTTGGATTTTTTTGGTGCACAATCAGGTTGTCAATTGTTTGTTTTTCAGGTTCTCGGAGAAAAACAACACTTTCGCACTGAGATAATGCAATGCAATGCATCACGTTTTTCCATCCCAGGACCCCCCTTGCACAGACCAGATTTGAACATATTTTCAATGAACCAAGTTGCATGAAGGACACTAGGCAAATAACACGCCCGAACCCAAGGCATGCTATGTGCATACAATACATCACACATTTGGAGGACATTCTTGCACGTATCACGTATAGGTTGTTTTACACTAACCAGATTCACTAGATGCCTGAATTTCTGTCGCGCTTTCCGGATCTTTGCAGGATTTGCTTGCGGAACATGGTTTACCGGGCGATCTCGCAGCACAAGCTCCAGAAGTGCAACTAGTGGACTTGGATAACAAGGGACAGAATGATGCCGATGTCTTGCCAGACCCAACGAATCTGGTCAGCGTTTCTGGATGATTCTTGACCACCTGAGCATACAGGGCATATCAGTCGGCGATCGGGTGTGGGTATGCTTGGAGCCCTTTGGCATAGTGTGAATGTCCTATGCCACGCATGTTCATCAGCTTCAAAATGTTCGAGATTTTCCGATCAAAGATCGGGTGATATTATTTCACTGCCCCAGCCCCATCTGACATCAAAGGTGCAGACTCCAACATCCCTTGTTTCATCCCTACCCTCTTAAAAATGGAATTTGAGGGGGGGGAGTCGTACTGAAATTTCATTTTAAAATTCAATTTTTGCAATCATGCTTTCTCAATGATCAATATTCCTCATCATTCCATGTCTTTGGCAAGCAGATGAAAATTAAATACTTGCGCTTACCTCCGGAGCTAAGTGCAAGTATTTTCTAACCAGTGCCCAAGGCTTGTTAAGAAATGTTACTTTATAATTCCATTTGAGGGGTTGGATCACTATCCCAGGGTTTCCAAGCAAAAAAACATGGAATTCGACAGCTTGGTTTTGTCCCCCCTCCGCCCTCCCTCTCTATAGGGGTAGGGATCTTGTTTCTATTTTTGAGATGCACATGTGCAGCTGAATGCACATGTGCAGCTGAATGCACATGTGCAGTGTTGCAGCCTACTTGTACATTGTCGTTACATAGTGACGTAGTGTTTCACTACAGTCTTTGAAATGTTCTTGAGAAATTTGCAACATGCAGATCAAAAGAGCAGGGGCGCGACTCGGACCAACTTATTGTTCAGAGTTCAGAGTCCTGTTTCTCACACTTGTCAGACCCAGTGTGCTTGTTTGGATGGGTTGCCCACAGTCCTGGAATCCAAATATCTGGAAAATGAAATAAGTTTCATTCTGGTAGCAACACTTGCCAGTATTATCTAGTAATTATTTGATTTCTGTATCGTTCCAACCTCTACCCAGATCTTCAGGTCTCGAAGGGCAAAAACTGCTGCAGGGCTGTTTGCTGCTGAACGTTTGCCTACGCCAGATTCTTCGGGTGGGCTGGGCCCTCAGCCAAGAAATTTGATAAAAATCCCCTCCCTGGCCCTTCCCCCTATAGAAAGTAAACATAAAAACATGCAGCATGCATCATAATGCATCATCCCCAGGCTCCGTACATTCTCACAAGATGTTGTAACAACACCCATGTAGAAGACTTTTGAACAGCACTCTTACAACAAGTGCGAAACACTGTGAAACATTTGTACAATGCACTTTTGGAACACCCGACCCGCAATGGCATAATGAACACTCTGGCAGGACAGTCTTTGAGATCACTCTTGAGCATCGTTTTGGATGAGAGGAAACTGACAACCGAAACAGGAGTGGAATTCCAAGGTTTGCATTTCCTCACTGTTTTGCAGGGCCGCGGCGCCTTGCAAAGTCTTATGCGTGGACATCACCGCGAAAACACTCTTTCCAACAAGACCCGTTTCGCATAGGCCGGCGTAGGCTTGAGGGAGGCAGCCTTCTAGCATTTAAGCACCAAGAAAAAGACTCACTTGCAGAAGACTCCCGGGCCTTGCCTTTAGCCAAAGATTCATTAAAGGAAGTGTCGAAGAGACACTCGCTTTCACATCGTCTCAACTTCACACAGTCTTAACTTCACATTCAACTTAACATCATCTCAACTTCATCATCTCAACGTTATATGATCTACAGCCAAAATTTACCGTAATGGATAGTATTCGTAGTATTCGAGGCATCTTTATTTTTTGAAAATTGAGCCGGGGCTTGGAAAACGATAATGCACTCTTCAAAAAACGATAACATTTTCTATATTCCCAAAACCTAAAAACGATAATACACTCTTCAAAATTTGATGACTTGGGGCTATATACTAAATATTGACCGTTGCCCATATCATCCCGACTCCACAATTAACTTCACATGATCTCAACTTCACGTCATCTCAACTGCAATTCGTCTCAACTTCACTTTAGTAAAATGAAGAACGAACCAACCAAACAGAACCTAATAAGGAGCTCATCAACCAGGATTTGGACGGCAAAACTATCGCTTCAAGATGCCTTTGAAGAAGTAGACAACAATGTGCGAAATCGTGATGAAATACAAATACCCCAGGACTCCTCCAATGGGGTCTCCTTTGTGAAACTCCAACAGTGATGGTATACAGCGAGGTTCCGTTGAAACTAGCAACCACGAGCTGAAAATATGTGGGAGTCGTCCGTAAAAGCAGGTCACAAATTTATGAATTGATGCGTTTACTTTGCTTTGCGCGATTGCTAAAACCTGCATCGCGATAGGCTGAGCGATTGGTTGGCGATTGGTTATACGGCT
>Ga0126342_10011472_pt1 | contig 15838 bp, 10 predicted proteins | sample Cyp1metagenome_FD_92528 | JGI IMG/M metagenome (GOLD analysis project Ga0126342, IMG submission 92528) | Coral microbial communities from Lord Howe Island, Old Settlement Bay, Australia - Cyphastrea 1 metagenome | ecosystem: Host-associated > Invertebrates > Cnidaria > Coral ... | reverse complement strand
GTTGCTGTGCTGGTGATGCTGTTGTGTTGGTGATTTTGTTGTGATTTCATTGCGCTGGTGATATTGCTGTGCTGGTTGTGATTTCGTTGTGCTTGTGGTGATGTTGTTGTGCTGGTTAGTTGTTTCTTTGTGAACCGCACGATGCATGCAAACATCGGTTCGTTTTCCTATTGCAGAGGTTTGCACTCGTAGTCCAAGAACGTGAATACATTCGGGTTCGTGACTTCCATCTTGTTTGAGGTTCCTTTCTTTCGAATAAAAAAAAGTAACATTGGTCCTACCAATCACAGAAAATGCCGGGATTTGTCCAAAAACACATCGCCAAAAACGTCATGGTCATGGTGTGTCAAGTTGTCAAGTTCAGTAATAACCCCAGTCCCGGTCATAAAACGGGTGCTGGCCAAATTCTTGGGGGCTCAAAAACACGAAAAACACACACACACACACTTTTCAAGGTGAAGTCCATGTTTATAATCAGCTATAAAGTGGCTATAATTCCAATAAAAATGTGGACAAATGGCTATAAAATACCAAACAAAATGCTATAAACCCATCATATCCCAATTTTTGGTTGGTAAATCTCTGAGGCGCAGACCGCGGGCGATGACCCAGAGGTCACCGCCTCAGTTTCAGGCAGGAAAATCATGCGGAACTTCACGAAAAGCAGGAGAAAAACCGCGAAAAATATCGGATAAACATGGAAAAATCATGAGAAGCATGGAAAAACCATGGGATAAACATATGGAAAATATGGTAAAAACATCATGAGAATCATGCATTTCCATGCATTTCCGGAGACCTAAAAACGCTGAGGAAGGGACTGCCTGGTAGCCACTACCATACATCTGGCTGGCTTCTCGAAGGCCACACCATGGTGGCTTCACCACCCATGGCGTCGATGGTCACCAGGTGCCGCTTCTGACGGTGTGTTTCTTCACGCTCCAGCTGCGGTTGGGGGTTGGGGCCCGGTTGGGGGCTGAACTTGGAGGTTTGGAGGTGTGGCTGCACATTTGAGGTCTCTGAAACAAAGGGCTCAAGCAAGCGAGGTTTCTAAGGAGCTTCAAGTGGAAGGTTTGGTGGTGAATTCCAGGCGTCAATGGCTGTCAATGGCTGTCAAATACTCAAGCCAAAAGCTGAGGACCAATGCAGTTTGACCCGAAAGCACCCAGCAAAACAGACCCTGGAGCTATCTCAATGATTCGAACGATCAATAATTTCGTGCAACTTCAATAGAAGCCGTTTGGACCGTGCATTGCTGGCCGCCCAGAGCTAACAACGAAATGAACTTAGCAAGGAGGCAAAGGGACAGAAAGGAGTACTGTACAATATGCAAGGCAATTAAAACAGAAAGAGAGTTTGGGTTTGCAGTAGCTGTTTTGTCTTGGGAGTAGAATACACAAGGACAAGACAACCCATTTGTGTGAGCCTGTGAAAATGCAGAACGGCAATTATGGTAAAAAGATGTAAAACGACTGGAGCCAAAACAAACCAAGAAAAGCAAACCTTGGTACACCGGCTGTCCACAACCAAGACACACACAGAATAGTCAACTTGAACCGCATTTGTGGCCACCATACCCAGTGATCTTCAAAGCGACACTTTATTGACACCAAAGCCGCTGGAAGTGAATCCCATCCCATGGGGTATCATATGTACCATGGTCAAAACATGGTATATGGGCCTATGATCATCCCACCATCATTGGGAATTCCCGCCATATAATGGGTCTATTAATGTCTACTATATATATATATATGTTAATTGACTAATTAATTAATTAATTAATTAAGCCTACTGATGGTTGGATGACCATCCATGACCATCCCCAGCTGTGGCCATTTCGGGGTATCCCCGTTGGGAAAAAGCCTGGTGCTTTCCAGTCGCTTCGCATCTTTCCTCACCATGGGGCGCTGTCAGAGCGCCGAAGTGGGGAGCTCACGGCTCCAGTGACACGGAGGATCAACGAGGATCAGCGGCTCATCCGAACCATCCTGGGTGGACATCGTGTAGCGCTATGGCTGGCCAACGTGGGTGGTTGTGTTAGCTAGCAACGGTGGATTTGGGGACTGTGGATATTGAATGATTTGAGTGGGTAACCTGCAGAAACTGTGGTTTTGCCACCCAAAAGTCCAAAAAATCAAAAGAAGAGGTATATAGATGATACCAAGAGAATCCTAGATGGGAATGACTGGGGGCAAACCTAGTTGAGGGAGACTTACTAGCCAATATAGCCAATATAGCCAATATAGCCAATAGGGATCCATCCAACACAAAGCTGAGAACGAAGATCAAGAAAACAGCTATGACGCCAAGCATCTCCTGTAGGCTTTTTCTCTGGGGTGGTCCTGGGTGAGGACTTGAGGATAAAAAAATGTCCACCAAAAATTGAGTGAGACTCAGAAGGATTGAATGCTAGTGGAAAAAAACATGTTTATGATGGTCTCACATTCCGGTCCCAACGTATGTTTCGTCCCTGGGCTAGTTTAAAAATGGGCTACCCCCGATTCTACTGGTTGATCATCAGCATCCCCTTCAGACAAGGCCAATGCTTGGCGGTTTCCTGCGGTCCTGATCTCTCTCCAGGCCGGTACGGAAAGCTCCAACCTTGTAGTCCCAGTCGAAGATACCTTCACGCTCAAAGATGGTGCCTTCTCCATGCTTCCCAAAGGGCCTCTTCATGTCGTTCGGAAGCTCAGGTTCATCCTGGTAGCAGCAATATGGCATCCAATGTGGGCTGGCTTCACACAGCTCGGATTCAGTGCTCTGCGAAAATCGACATTACAAGCCTTTTTCAAGTTGTCTAAGTTAGATGGTTGGACGAGCCAGTTCCTAGACATGTCCAATTGAAAACCTCTGCATAGCCTTGAACAGACCTTCAAAGTCAACATGAACACTGGAGAGCATCAAATAGCAGGCAAAGTGATTGATGTCTATGCCCAAATATATCCATATATGGCCTTATAAATGCCTCATAAACTTATAATGCTTCATAATTTGCATGTGTTCGAATGTGTTCGATGGATATTTGAATCATACCCATTGGCCATTCCCCAAGCAACGCTTCGGCAGTGCTGGGTCCTGGGACCAGGTGTCTCCATGGGGGCGGATGACAAATCCAGGGGGCACCAGTCCATAGTGATCGCGCCCTTGCGGAAAGACATAGATGAAATCCACCAGGGATCCTCAGGATGAAAAGCGACAAACGCCAAGAAGTTGATGAGTTGGAAGTGCGAATGTTTCACGAATTCGTCGTTTTTGTCGGATGTTCATAGGATTCTGATCATCTATGGCAGGGCTTCTGATCATCTATGGCAGTGCTTGCAAATTGACCAGAGACCAGAAAATGCAGCGGGAGATTGTACTGGGAGGTGAAATCAAGCTGTGTACGCCAGCCTTGCTCTATCGACTACTTGGTTTCAGGACCCTTTTGCGGCAAGTGGTGACCACTACAGGACTCCCAGAACGCTATGCCTAGAAACTGGCCACCCGAAACTCACTTGCGCCAAGAATTGAAGCATCAAAAGAGGAGATACTGAATCACCTCGAAACTTCATGAAACTTCAACCGTGACTAGCCAGGCCTATGGATTTGACCTGAATTTCAGCTTCTCCGAGTTCTCCTTTCACAGTCCATCCCAGGAAGGTCTCTGCAATCCCTCAGCGTGTTCAATGGCAGCAGGAGATTTTTTTTGTCTGGAAGTCCGTCTGAAAACCAGGCTATGGACTCAAGTACGCACCAAAAAAAATATTACATATATATATATATACCATATAAATATATATATATAGATTGTATTATATATATATATACATATTCAAAGGTTTTGGCTGAGGGGTAGCATTGCACGTTCACTCTGCCCCCTCGCTCTCACCTCAGCGGGTATTTGTTTGGCCTACCCGCGGGCCATTTGACCACTGGCCTTGCTTTTTCCTTCTCGCCGTTGCTGAACTGGTTGGTGCCCTGGCAATCGTGCGACTTCGAAAAGTGCTCTGTCGGTCTGACCAACCGATATCACCTGGCGCCCTGGTCAAGCGTTCTACCTCCACAAGCTCGGGCTGAGCGCTTTTTGACGGAGTTTGACTTGGTTCTCCGCTTCATTGCGACACTCCTGGCTGTGGATTTCAACTACATGGTCATTTTCCTTGTCTACTTCTTGGTTTTCTTGATTGTATTCAAGGGTGTGCTGTCTTTTGAGGGGATCCATTGCGGCGACTGCCACTGCTCGACGCTCGCAAAGGCGTCAACGTGCACGAGCTCGCCTTCAGTGGCACCTTCACAAAACAGGGAATGTTCTACTTGGGCCTCGGCAACTTCGGCAAGTTTTCCAGGTGCTGAGCACGCATCATTCTCGAGATCTTGGACTCCTTCGAGCCATTGTCAGAGCCATGCAGCCCAACAATGCACCGTGGCGTTGCCTCCATTGCCGGCAACTCAGGAAGCACAATGCCTCTCACTGTCAGACCTGCCACCTTCCATGGCAGACAGCCATGGATCGCTCCTTCGTGCATGGAGTGAAACAACAGCAAGATGGACAGGACTATCATGCTTGGGGTTATCATGGTGGTCAACAAAGTGGTCAGCAGTATTATCAGAGAGGGCAATCTCCCAGAGGTCAGAAGTCTCCCTGGCGTGGTCAAAGCCCCCGCAAAAAGTCACCTCGTGGTGGAAAAGGTGGAGGAAAGAACATGGATGTGCAAAACTATGGACCCTTTCAGCAATTTCCTGCTGCGCCCTTTCAACAGCAGAATTTTCCTGTGGGCCCTCCTTTGCCACCGCCGGCTGGACCACCGCCAGCCTGGCATCCACCTTTTGCTCATCAGGGCCCACCCAATGTGCCTTTGGGGATGAATATGATGCCGCCTACATCTGTGCCACAGCCTGTTCAAAGTCCATTGCCTCAACCCTTCGTTCCTTTGGCGGTTCCGGCACCGACCTTGACACAGAGCGTGCCCAACACTGGACAATCAGATTTGATCAACTATTTGCAGAAGCGATCGGTGGATCTTCCCCCAGACGTTCAGCAACGTGTTCAAACAGAATCCAGGAAGCAAGGGAAGAAAGTCATCAAAGACTTACAGGCATCCGCCAAGGCCCTTGGAGAAGCTCGCACCGCGTACGAGGAGGCTCTACAAGCTCGAGTTCAACACGTATCGTCGTGGAAGTCCTTTTTGGCAGAAGCGGTGCGCAACTGGACGGACTATGCCAAGATGTTCGAACAGAACGAATCAGCTCTCCAAGCAAGGATCACAGCTGCCAGAGACCAGTTCCAGGAGGCGAAGGAGTGTCTGGATGCTTCGAAGACATCTGCAGGGCAAGTTACAGAAGTCGCGGCCAGCGACGAGGAAGAGCTGCCTGGAGATGGAGATTCTTCTGCAATGCAGATTACGACAAGCATTCAGACTCTGTCGAACTCACTTCAGCAGCTGTCCAAGGATGCAGAAGCTATTCAGATCGAAGGCCCTGCGGCCAAGCGCCCCAGAACAGAAGAAGGCTCAGCTGGTGAAGAGGCCAAGGTGCCTTTCAGCTAGGCTGGCTGTCTATGACCTTATGGTATAGCAGTCGGAAGCCTGAAAATCCAGGAGCTCTACTGGCTATGAAGTGGAGCCACAACGTGACCTTTGAGGAGAACTTCCAGTGTGAATGTGGTGCCAGAGAATCTGCTCAAAAGCTCGCTCTTGAGATGAATCTGGCTGGTTGTCACCAGGGTTCTCCAATGCATTCCTCTCCTTCGTCATCGCGATCTTCTTTGAGAAGTAGGACATCACGTTCTCTGCGTGTGGGCTTTGCAGATTGGACGTGTCTCTACATCGGAGAAGAAGCTGACTGGAGATTGCAGAAGTTTTGCTTGCCATCATTTTATTTTGCCTCCGAATCAACACCCTGGAGTGGATGCCCCATGATTGCGGACTTGCGTGCAAGTCGGTTTCAAGTTCGTCCCTGGCATGATGGAGGTTTAGCACGAAGCTGCTATCCCACTACTATGCACAAGGACACCCGAATTGCTTTCCACCCGCCGGGAGTTGATCAATACAAAATCATTGACAATCAACTGGACAACCCCGCTCGGCGACTTCAAGAAGAACCGACCGAGCCAGATCCTGATGTTATCCCTGACATCAATGAAGCGCCAGCCTTTGCTCAAGACCTTCATGCCATTGGGGACGAGCAAGAGGTCTTTTCTGACCCTGACGGAGATGGAATTCTGCGTCTTCGCACTTGGTACATCCACCATGGCAATCACCCTGTGAATTTCCATTCGAGACTGGTGGAGCTTGAAGAAGATTGGAGAAGATGGGAGGATGACATTGTGGGGTCTTGGCGATCTCATCTTCATGCTGGTGCTAGCATTTTCTTCCACCTCGTCTTCCCTGATCCCTATCGCGGTTACTTGCGTCAACGAGTCCATGGAGACATCATCATTACTCAGGGCAATGATCTTCCTCGCAGAGCTGGACTCATCACGGTGCACTACCATGGAAGAGATGCAGATCCTCACTCCTATGCTCTGGCCAGTTCTTTGGAACTCATGGTGAGTGGCAGAAGAATCACTGAGGCCGCTGATGCTGATCAATGGTGCAACAGGGATCACTACCAATGTACCATCTCACATGGATGGGATCGAATTCCATTTGATCACAGGCCTGTCCACCACATGCAGCATGGTCATTCCTTTGTGGTCACTGTCACTGACTCCAATGAGGACAGAGCTGGCAGACGCCTGAACATGCCACAGCAAACAGGTCCATCTCATCTTGCTGCAGATCATGAAGATTTGGACTATGACGACTACGAGGCTGCATCAATCCATGATGCTACGCCATCCCATGGCAGTTCCTCTGGGGCCCCTCGACCAGAAGAGGAAGTTGGAGTTCATATCTTTCGACTTGAGCGGCCTGATGGACATTGCTTCTTGAGGTGGTCATCACATCGGCGCATTCTTTTTGACCTTACCAGATGTTTGTTGATGCGGCGCAATGATGTCGTTGGAATCCATCCCATGATTGTTCTTCCAATTGGACTTCAAGAACCTCATGAGAAAGCTGTGATCATGCAGTCACGGGTTGATCTTTTGCCGGGCTCACGGGAACAACTGGTCCTCATTGACTTGGAGATTCACTTTCATGCGCTTCCTGACGGCCTCTTGATCCCTCCAGCAGTGACCAGAAAGGTTTACCGGATCCTCCCTCCTGTCCACAGATCGCAAATCCTGATCCTTTTGGGGCTCTTTGACTATTGTGAACTTCATGGTGATCATTGCACCATCTTCCACGACCACCTGATCTGGCACCTGCAAGATCGCACGCTACATGATCTTCAACATGGCACCTATGTCCGAGTGATCGTTCCTCCTCCAGCCGACACGACATTGGACACCCAAAGAGCAATCGCGATTTCAAGGGACTTTGCACTTGAAGCACATCGTCCCTATCATCGACCCGATTGCCAAGCACAAGGTTCTCAGTCATGGAGACGTGAGCGGTCTGATGATCACAGCACTTTGTTTCAGCTTGACATGCAGGCCTGTCAACCTCTTCCTGCTCGATACAAGGTTGCTCCTGATCAAGTTGTTCAACCTGCTCTACTTGGCACCTCTGCTGGCAGTGATCTCCCTGTGAGAGCTCCGAGGCCTTTGACCCGCTTTCATGACAGGGACTTCGAGACCCTTCAGAATCTTTTCCAATCCCTCTCACTGATTGAATGTGAAGAGGAAGGCCAAGTAGCTTACGTTGACACTTGGTACGTACATCATTCACAACATTCTCGCTGCACCGATCCTCGTGCTGTGAAACTATACCAAGATCCGGCATCCTGGCTGGAAGACCTGATTGCTCCATGGGAGGACATCATTGATGAGACCATTGATATTGTGCTTTACCTTGTCCGACCGACACCGCCATGTACAATCATGGAATGCTTGCTGGCCCACATCATCATTGAACAGGCTCCGAGACCAGATATGGTTGTTGGGCTGATTACGACCCATGATTCCAGCCAACAAAGTGCTCTGATTGATCACACGGCTTGGTCACTACCATCTCTCATCACGGCGAATTCAACTATTCGACTGGCAGACCATCAAGTTGAATGTCGCCTTCGCAGATGCATAGTACGACGTGGCCCTCTCCCTTTTGATCCATTTGATTTTGATGAAATCGAGTCTGGAGTTGGGCTGGTCATCTACCTCCAACCCTCAAACACTGGCTGGCTCGGATCGGTACAAGGTGATGAAAGTGATCAAAGCTCTTTGATTCAAACACCTGGCATACTTCTACCAGCTCTTGAAGGCATTGATGTTCCGCACAATGACCCGCATCAACGCAAGACAGAGAATTTCGCTTTCAATCCTTTTGCAAAGCGCTTTTGCCCAGGCAGTCACTCGCACAGTTCGACATTTGCCAATGTGCAAGAGCTGCAGGATCTCTGGCGACGTTCTGCCTTTAGCTGGGAGGGCGAGGAAGTTGTCATCAACGTGGTTACATGGTTCGTCGACCAGTTCAACCAAGCACTTCACTCATGCTGGCGGCCAAGACCTGTCCGGCTACAAGGGGAAGCTCAAGACTGGGAACGCCAGCTACGGTTGGCATGGCATGATCTGCAACTACCGGGTGCCCCAATCTTGATTCATGTTGTCCAGCCTTCACCACCCAGCAGGGATCAGCACTTTGCTGCTCATGTGCTTTTGATACAGAATCCACTTGATGAAGTTTCCTCAAGTTTGCTCACGGTCTTTGACACTGAACGAGATCTCAGTGGTCCTACCATGCAATTTGCTGTGACTACAAGGGATACACTCGCGCTTGACGACATCATCAATGACTTGGGTCTCACTGCTCGTTGCCTCTCACCCAACGCCCCTTCTATTTGTGGAGCTTGGATTGGCACTCAACTCCTGGTTCTGGGTAGGCCTACTCCTCTGAGCGATGGATCAGGCATCCTTTTCCAGGTTAGCCGAAGACCCACGAATCAGGACATTCAAGCTCATCTTGCTGGCACCAATCTCCTTCAAATCTCAGCTCGAAGAAAGGAAGGTACGAGGAGGCGCCTAACACATGGGCTGGTAGCTCACACCCATGGGCCTTCTGCAGTACCAGGCAAAGCCACAAACCCCTTCACACCCATCAGATTGAGGAGAACTGGAGATCTTCCTGGACCTCTTCCTTCCTTCATTGAAATATCAGGTCCGCCATCACCTCTCAAGGTGAAACAAGCATTGAGCAGCTTTGGGATCCCCTGCGAAGTTGCGCTTCTCTCTGATGACTTTACGGCGTTGGTGTTCCCCTTGGATTTCCAGAGTGGACCTGAGGCGAATCACTTTGTATATGTCTTTCAGACTGATCCACAAGAGATTCATCTTCATACATTTGAGTCAGGCACTGCTCCTGATGAGCTGGATCACATGAGACATCTTTACCAACTGGGCTTCGAAAAAGCGGTGATTCTCTCGAACACTCCTCACGAAGTTGGAATCAGAGGTCTCCTTCAAGGTGTCGATTGGAGCTCTTCAGATGCCTGCCAAAAAGGTCAAGCAGCTTCCTGACTGGCCTCTACACCAACCTCGACGACCACCAGGAAAGATGTTCATTCCCAACTCTACGGATGACAGCGCGCCCTGCAACTTGAATTGTGGCATCAGTGCGGCTGACTTGGGTGCCTTTTTCACTTCCTCCAAGAACACGCTGTGCACCTCTTTTGAAGGCCTTGATCTTCCTGAACTTTGTGACCAGGGCTTTGCGCAACTCGCAAACCATATCCACTTCGATCGTCTGATCATTTACACTGACGGATCTTCCCAGACAAGGCACAGACACATTGATCCAAACCTCAACGAGGAGATTGGCATTCCAGATGCCTGGTGCTTTCTTGTCTTGGGAGAGACCTATACATCCTCCACATCTTCAGACATCACTCTCATTGGGTGGTCGACGCATCAAGTTCGCTGCGGCAAAGAGCACAAGTGGTCTCTTGGAGCTGATCGTACAGGCTCAGCCATAGCAGAGCGTGAAGCCCTCACTTGGGCGATGCTTTGGAGGATTGGACAGAACTCCAACATTCCAACAATCTTCAGAAGCGATTCGATATTGGCGCTTCAGCAAGCACGGGGAGTCATTGAATGTGACGCCTCCTTTCAGACCCTTAGGGGGTGTGCCCAGCTTTTGGAATCGGCTCTTGATGCAGAAGGCCTCCTTTTTGATCATATTCCAGGACATGCTGGCGACCCCTTCAACGAATTTTGCGACCACATTGCGAAAGCTGAAGGAAGGAAGGGCTTCCTTGAAAAGACCCAACTTGGATCTTGCCACCTGGAGACCCATCATACCTTTCCTTTGGATGCTCTTCGACAGCAACTCTGGAGTGCCCTCCTTTCAAGGCCGAGGCTTCAACGTGCACCCTCCTGACCTGCCACCTGTGGATGACCCCCGACCTTGTGAACAACCCATCCTGCGCTCCAAGAAGGTCGACTTCACCATCAGCATTGCTACGGGGAATGTTCAATCCCTTGGCAAAGGAGAACACGGTTTTGCCGGCAAGCTGGCATTTATCAGATCTCAATTTCTGGCATTGCACCTTAATTTCCTTGGCCTGCAAGAAACTAGATCTGATGAAGGTTCGTCCTTCCAACATGGCGTCTTCAGATTATCCTCGGGGCACCTTCAAGGACAGGGAGGAGTTGAGCTGTGGTGCAATCTCCGTCAGCCCTTCGCCATTGTCGATCGCAAGGAGATCTACTTACAACGCAAGCACTTTTGCGTGGCACATCGTGACCATCGTCGTATTTTGGTGCGCCTCCAACATGACCTTTGGGACGTATGGATCCTTGTTGCCTACGCGCCACACAGCGGTTATTCCTCTTCAGAAAGGTCTACATGGTGGTCCAGCACACAGGACATATTGATCAACGCAGGAATTGACAACTCACCACTTCTCGCTTGTATTGACGCCAATGCTGGTCTTGGTGACTCAGATGGTCTCAGTGTCTTATCTGATGGGTTTCGCACTACTTCTGGAACGAGATTTTTGAGGGACTTCATGTTCGAGTTTCAGCTCTGTGCTCCCATCGCAAGTCCTGCACACTGTGGCCCGACCTGCACTTGGACCTCTCCTATTGGAGATGAGTTCACGATTGACTATGTCCTTCTCCCCAATGCCTGGCAAGAGCACTGCCATCGCTCTAGGATTTTGGAAGAGCTTGACATGGGCAACAAACATCTTGACCATTCTGCTTATGTGGTTGAGCTTGTTTGGGCAGACCAGAAAACAACTGGACAGCACAAAAACGAGGATGGCACCCAGGGAGCTCTTTTTGATCGCTCGCTCATTCAGAGCAAGATGCCAGAGAATTTTCGTGGCTCTACAGTTGCTTCTTGGAATACCGACGTTGAGGAACATCTTGCGCAGATCAACTCACACCTGCATTCCCAGCTCAGACGGTGGTGTCCCAAACCACGAAAGGGCCCTGACAGACCGTACATCGACGATCACACTTGGCAGATGAGGAAAGCAAAACTTCATCATCGGCGTCAATTACGTCTGCTGCGAGGTCTTCTGCGACGGGAGACCATGGCCCGGATCTTCTCTGCTTGGAAGGAGCCACAGAACTGGAAGCAAGATCGGTCTTTTGCTTTTGGATCAACCCTTCGCATTGGAGTGTTGTATCACAGTTTTGGCCTTCGGCATTTCGCCTTTTCTCTTCGACGTCGGATCAGCAATGGCAAGCAGATTGCACTCACAGAGCTTGTCAAAGACATGGGACCGGCTACTTCAGCCTCGGAAATTCAACAGCGGCTTAGACCCTTTCTGGGATCCACGAACAAACTTCGCCAAGGGCTCTCTCCTTTGCCTTTGATCAAGGATGCGGATGGGAAACCCTGCACTTCGAATGAAGCAGCGCTCAACCGTTGGATTGAGTTCTTTAGTGAGATGGAAGGCGGAGAAAGGATTACCCTGAAAGAGCAGAGACATATCTGGAGGTCTAACCTTGCTGCGCTGTCACAGTCCGGCTTCACCATTGACATCTCCGAGATTCCTTCACTTACTGAACTTGAACAAGCGTGTCGTCAGGTTAAAACAGGAAAGGCATCTGGGATGGATGGGGTCCCATCAGAACTTTTGCGCTACTGCCCGAACACCATTGCGAAGCAATTCTACTCGTTGCTCCTGAAGATTTGCCTTCAAGGACAAGAACCTCTTGCCCACAAGGGCGGATTCCTTGTGCCTATTTGGAAAGGGAAGCTTGGTAAAGACACCTGTCAGGCATTCCGCTCCATTCTGATTTCCTCCATGGTTGGCAAGACGCTGCATAAGGCTCTTCGCACCAAACAGACGGAGCTTTACCAGCGATTTCTACATCCGCAGCAGCTTGGTGGCCGCAAAGGTATTTCGGTGATTCTTGGAGGGCATCTCATCAGAGCATTTCTTCGAGTCTTTGAAGCGCGCAGGCAACCCACAGCGGTGCTGTTCATTGACCTCCAGGAAGCATTTTACAGAGTGGTTCGTCCACTCGCCATTTCTGGCGAATGGACTGATGAAATCATTGCGACCATGGCCGCTCGTTTACAGATGGACCATCATCTATTGCACGACCTCTATGAGCACCTCAAGGCTCCTAGCGCGGTGGAATCAGCCCAGATGAACTCGGTGGCTCGCAGAGCTATCCAGGCCCTGCACACTGACACGTTCTTCGCTCTCCCCGGCCAAGGCGACAGAGTTCGCACGGCGCACGGCTCACGGCCGGGCGATTCTTTTGCTGACGTGGTCTTTGGGTATTTGATGGCCCGTGTGCTGAAATCCTTTGACCGCGAGCTGGAGTCTCGGAACATCCTCTCAGAGTTTCCGCAGGAGCCCACCATTGATCTTCATGGCTCAGGATTTGCTACATCTGGAGAAGGATCAGACCTTGAGGGGCCGACAACGCAGCGGCTATTGGGTCCCTGCTGGATGGATGATTTGGCAATTCCGCTCACAGCCAACACCAATGAGGAGCTCCTGAACAACCTCGGGGTCGCCACCAGCACCATACTCGACATCTGTCGGGCACATGCGATGACACCCAACTTGGGAAAAGGCAAGACAGAGATCATCCTTCAGCCTCGAGGGATTGGAGCGACCTCTGTCAAACGCAAACTTTTTGGACCCAATGCCTCAAAGACCTTCATTGCAGTCGGTGAATATGGGCCTTATCACATCAATCTGGTGAACTCCTATGTGCACTTGGGATGTTTGACCCATTTCTCTGGAGATCTTCGCCGAGAAGTCAAGCGTCGGATTGCCATCGCTCATCAGTCGTTCAACAAGCATAGAAAGATCATCTACCAGAATGATGGTTTGGACAGGACGAAGCGAGTGGAGATCTTCAACAATTTGATTCTCAGCCGCCTCCTTTTTGGGGCAGAGACCTGGTGCATTTGCGACCAGAAGACCAAGGAGTACCTGCATTGCGCAATTATACGGCTCTACAAACGACTCTTGAAGTGCCCCAGAGATGCGCACTTCTCTGATGAGGAGATTCTTCATCGTACGGGGATGCCAGCGCCAGCTACACTCTTGAGGATTCGACGCCTGAGCTACCTGGGCTCACTTCTTTCAGTGGGGTCGTCTGCACATTGGGGATTGCTCAACCTTGACAATGCTTGGCTGGACCTTCTCAGAGACGACATGCAGTGGGCTGGTGATCAGCTTTCTCGCTCCTGCAGTCTTGGAGATCCTCTCTCCCACACTGACAGATGGCTTGAAGTGATTCGACACCATAGGGGCTACTGGAAGCGACTTCTTCGCCGTGCTCGAGATCATTCGATTCTGGTTGCCTCTCGACGCTATCTTTGCGTATCGACACATCTCCGAATGAGGGATCTGCTGCTTCAACATGGTCGATGGGATGGACCAGGACTTTCACACAACATCACGCTGGACCCTTTGTCCTTCCATGGATGTCTCCATTGCGAAGTTCGTTGTCAGAACTTGGCTGGCGAAGGGGCCCACATGTTCAAAGTGCACGGAGTTTCTCATCCCGTTCGAACGCTGATTCATGGCACTCAATGCGGTGCGTGCCTCACTGAATACTTCACCCAAGGAAAACTCAAAGCACATCTCATTCGGGCACATCGTTGTCGCCAGCAGTTGCTGGGGAGGAAGGTTTGCCACACACCTTCTGCCGGCCTGGGATCTACTGAGGACACCAAGCTCCACGCAGCATGGGACGGTAGACTTCCACCTTTGCAGGCAGAGGGACCGAGAATTGAACCGGCAGCACCCAGAGACTTCGACATTGAGCACTGCGAGCTCTTTGAGGCTGTCTCCATCCTCATTGTGGAAACCACGGAGGACACGATTAAGGATTTTGAGTACGAGCTGCGGCAATTGCCTTCCAAATGGCCAATTTCATGGACGGCATGGACTTTGACATTTCAGCGCCTTCTCTCCTTTTTCGATGAAGCTGAGTTCGATGTCACGCCCAAGACGCGCGAAGAGATCAGAAGATGTCTTCTTGAGGTGGCGAAACCATCTTCCTGGTCTTTCCTTCAAGCCGATAAGGAACATTCGCAACGTTGCCCTTCGCTTGGGGAGATTGAGGAGATCTTCGCTCAGACGCAGTGGCGTGAGCCCACTGATCGAGTTCCCAGACCATGCAGTCGTGAACGCATTTTCCTTCATGTCTTTTCGGGGCGTCGGAGAGCAGGGGATTTGCAGTTTTACATGGAGAAGATTTTTGATTCCATCTGCCAGGACGGTTCCATCCTTTGCGTCGTTTCGCTTGATTTGGTCATTGACGCTGAGTATGGAGATGTCCGACGTCCGGACACGCAGGCATTTTGGAAACATGGAGTTGCAGCAGGATGGGTGCTGGGAGCGTTGTGTGGTCCACCGTGTGAGACGTGGTCACAGGCCCGCTTTGTCGAGGACCCTTTACATCCTGGACGAGGCCCCAGACCGCTACGAGACAGGGATCATCTCTGGGGATTTGAATCCCTGAGCTTGAGGGAGGCTCACCAGGTTGCGACGGGCAACGAGTTGCTGCTCTTCACCATTGAGCTGCTCTACGTTTTGGCTTGCGCTGACGGCTTTGGCTTGCTCGAACATCCCAAAGAGCCAGATGAACCTTCGCGCCCCTCCATTTGGCATCTTGAAGCATTGCACCTTCTGAGAAGATGCTCTGGGGTGCAGATCATTGACTTAGCCCAAGGACTTTTAGGAGCGAACTCACCGAAACCTACGAGATTGCTTGCACTGAATTTGCCTGATTTGCAGACACATCTCAGGCATCATCATGTGACCCCGGAACTGCCAAAGCGCAGTGCAATCGGCCGATCTGAGGATGGCTCCTGGCGTACGGCCCCGCTAAAGGAGTATCCGCCGGCGATGAACCGGGCTCTTTCACATGTGTTTTGTAATTGGTTTCGACGGCATCCTTTTTGCACAGATTTTGCTGTCGATTCCAAATTTCTGTCGCAGTGCCGCGCCATGACAGTGAGCGCTTTTGGCACTATCATCGGCAGAGACTTTGGAGGATGAACCTCCTGTAGAATTTAACGACAGGCAGGCGGCGACGAAAGTCTCAAGAAGCTGTGCCAATAATACATATTCATTATATATATAGTTAGCATTGTGCTCCCCCGTCTTTTTCCCTGACCCGCCCAGATTAATATAACATAAAGTCCACCAGCCTACACCCTCAAAAAAACATAACAGCCAAACAAATTTCATCTTATAAATATGTTTAATAAGATAAAATCTAACTTTCCTTCTTCTTCAAATTCTCCTGATGTTTCATTGTTGTTGTATGCCTTTTGTAGTTTTTAAGTTGAATATCATAATCATCACATACAGGGCACTTCATCCATTT
>Ga0126342_10011471_pt1 | contig 15838 bp, 12 predicted proteins | sample Cyp1metagenome_FD_92528 | JGI IMG/M metagenome (GOLD analysis project Ga0126342, IMG submission 92528) | Coral microbial communities from Lord Howe Island, Old Settlement Bay, Australia - Cyphastrea 1 metagenome | ecosystem: Host-associated > Invertebrates > Cnidaria > Coral ... | reverse complement strand
GTCGAGGCTGGGTCTAATCTATCAAAGAAAAGGGGCCCCTCCTGAGCCAAGCATTGCAGACAAGGGCCAGTGGTCGAACATGAAGTCGAAGTGGCGAACCTGACATGGATCAGTTGCAGATACACCACAGGATTTTAAGGATCATCCCATTTATCCCATTTGTCTTGAAACTGAGGAACATCACACCCAGCTTAGAATTGTTTGTTGGAAAATGATCGCAGATTAGCCATCAACATGGTGTGATAGGCTTAATGACTCAATGGGATTGGGGACCCAAATGCTGGATGTTACTGGCACAATGGAGAGCATAAGTCCTGATTCTCTTGGTAGGACCCTGAGGAGCAATTGAGATTTACATCATGTTTTTGGGGTGTTTTTGTACCCAATTTTTAAGTTTAGACATGTTCAACCACAAGCCCATTGTATCCCATATATATCCCATATATCCATATATATCCCATATATCCCATCTATATATCCCATTGATATCCCATATATATAACTATGGAAAATCACCAATAAAATCACCATTTTTAATGGGCAAATCAACTATTTCTATGGCCATGTTCAATAGCTTTTTGTATGTTTACCAGGCCGGGTATATCCCATATATCCCATTGATATCCCATATATCTCCCATCATCCCTCGGCAAGGTATCGCTATGGCTCCATCCTGCTGCCGCACAGCATCAGCCTCGCTGAGATGCGACGGGACTGCGCCTCGTGGTAAAAGCGGGGAACGTTCCAACAAAAATGGTGGATGTGTCACTCCTTTTTAGGGCTTTCATGGTCAGCTTAACTGTTTTTTTGCAGTTCATTGGAGTTGAAATTCTGAGCTGGGATCCATGATATATGTTTTTTTAGAAAAAAATAAGCAACAATTATAGTCACGTTAGCATAACGGGATTAGCGCAACAAACTGGGAGTCAACCATTTGAACATCTTAAAGGCCGACATGACTGTCGTAGAAAACCAATCATTATGGGGATACGATGGGGATATTTCATGGGGGATGAATCCATATATATATATATACATATATATATATATATGTAAAACAACCAACCAACAATAAAACAGTTACTTGGATATCACTGGTGCATGAATCGGGTGCACTGGCTGCACTGGCAATGGCCAATTCACGCTTATTGTTACCTAAAATTACCTGATTTACCTCTGAAAATGGGAAGTTCACGTGGTTGTTTGATTGCAGGATGAAATCATCATACATATCATGCTTTCCAGTGGCTCTATGTGGAGGTGTAGTTCAACTTCGCCAGTTAGCACCACCCGGTCCAAAGTCATGGGAGTATGAAATATGAGTCATGGTCTTGGTCAGGAAAAATGCACGCCATAGATTGTTCCGCAGAACGAACCTGTTTTGCGTTTTTTTTTTTTTTTCCGAAGGATGTGTGAAAGGGAACGTGTGGATGTGTCTGAAAATTCAACATGTCTCCGTCCGAATGGCAATTTTGGGCAGGTTAGATTAAAAAACCATAAATCCCGCACGTTCAGACACAGTCATGTAAGGAAAAAAGGTCATGAAATAGTTACTGTAGACCTAACTATTCGTTGTTGGAAATTAGTCACTTAGTGATGGCCAGCCTCTTTCAAGTTGAAAGATCACAGAAGATGACCATGATGACAGGTGCTTTCTTCCAGCTGCCAGACGATCTACCCATCCAACGTGAACAACCCACGCTGATGGAAAGTTTATGTTGCGCGAACCGCTTCTCGACTGAACTCGGGTTGTGCTTGTTCCGGTTGGCAAGAAAAACATGGTTCATCAGTTGAGACTCCAGGTCGTTCAAGCTAATGAACATCCATGTTGGGAGGAGCTATTACCTATGATTAAGCGCAACAAAAAAAACTGCTTGCAGAGCTTGCTGCTGTGGCACACCCAATGTCATCAACCATCATCAAATCATCGCCATTTTGATGGGTTAAGAAACCATCCCCAGTGGTCGGTTTATGGCAGCCAGGGTTGCCCACATTCGTCAGTTTCTTTATGTTTCCTGGTGCTTTGGAACATGGCTTTTATACGCTTTTATGACTTTCCCATACTTTCCCATCATATTGGGAATGTCATCCTCCCAACTGACGAACTCACTCCATCATTTTTCAGAGGGGTGGCTCAACCACCAACCAGTTTCGTTATCGACCTAAATTGTGCAGTCTCTTCCGTTTCCATCGCACCAGTCATGACAGTATTCAAATACCAGCATTTCTTGGTGCTCTGGTGAGCCAGTGTGCTTACAGTGTTGGCAAGGTGGGCAAAAGGAGGATTGATAAAAAAGGGGGTTTCCTAAAGTGCCTTTCACCCAAATCATTAGACCATTTTAGTATTGAAAGCCATGGGAACCAAGGAGGATTGCCCATTTCAAGAAAGCCCCAGATTAAGATGATCTAGGTATAATTTTTGGTATTTTGGTTGGGTAGATTCCTGTGCACACGGGAATAGAATACCCAGCGAAGTATTCTGAATTCAGGACGCTCATTTGTAGAAAGCAGAGCTGGAACATGTAGAAACCTCATTTGTATTGCTGTACAGTCGGTAATATAAATATAGTCATTAATCCCATCTCAATGTTAAACACCCCCCAGAAGCAATGGTTTAGTAGCGGATGAAATCACATATGACTGGGACCATAAAATGGGGCTGTGTAATATGATTCGGGTATGTGACTATTTCGATCTGGGTCAACATTTATCACCCCCAACGCAACATGTCCAAATTCGTCCCTTCGTAGTGAGGTGGTTTCATTTCCCATTCTATCTATTCCAGGATTACCATGTATATAAACACAAGGTCACAAGGTCCTCCTTGACTTACACCCAGGGAACCCACGAATGTCCGAATAAATGCCTACTGAGGATTCTACAGGACCTTGAAAGACATCAAACAGGACAGGTGTTTCTTTCATTCTTTGGCCACATGTCATCATGAATGGCTTGGCTTAGATGGGCTTTATTTACCCTTTGGCAATTTAGGCTCGCTATGGAAGCCATGGCTGCCATGGCCCATCTATTTTCATGTTTTACCTATATACTATGTTCATTGATGTTCATTGATGTTTATTGATTTTCATTGATGTTCATTGATGTTCATTTTTTTTCCATAGCAACATCTTAAATCAGCGGCATTTCTCCATGAAACCCTATGGGCCCACGGGTATGCTTGGCTCGGGTTCCCATGGTCCATGAAAAAAGTGCAGCCAGCAGCCCCAAAAAATGCCGGAACCTGGGTGTTTCTCGGGATAGATGACATTTACCTATAGTTCCAGCTTTGCAATGTTTTTTTTTTTAAAATCATTTTTATCGATGACTTGGGGCTACAAAAATTTACCATCAATCCCCAAAGACATGGAAGTCCCTCGAGAGGGACTTGATCGCTGATCGCTCCGAAGATTACTGGGAAGTGCAGTCCCATGACCAGCAGCAGCTACAGAAATCACCTGATTTGCTCGGCGTACTCAACACATTTCTGGGAGAGGAACTGTTTTTTTTTCCTGCGATGTCGCGATGTCTCGTACTTGTAGGAAGATCTTATACCCTATGAAACGTGGCAGTTGAAAATTCCCTATTGCTAGATGATTTTTTCCAATATGGCTATGGATCAATACCTATACATACCATTTTTAGTGGGATGAACATCCATTTACCAGCTATTTTGGGGTTCACTAGGTACCAGGGTTTTGACCCATCCCCATATGTTCCCATATTTCCCATGGATTTTCCCTAGCCACGTTTGACCACCAGGGGGATCACATCTCACTTCCCAATGGACCAGGAGTGTGTTGAACGGCAGCAATCGGCTCAGAACGAGGCGGGTCGCCGTGAAAAACTGACCTTTAAGGCTAGCAGGGAGACTGGATATTGGGATGATAAGGACAACAAGCACTGGGATTCTGCAGATTCCCAATCTGACATGGCAATTGGGAAATTAGGAAATGGCCCTATCAAGCAAAATGGAGGTGTGAAAATTTTCGAGCATCATGGTTCATTTGAATCAACTTCCAATTTTGGGACATCATCCCACATATCCCCCGATTCATCACTGCCTAGTAAGCAAAAAAACCTGGGACAAACCCGACGAGAGACACAGCTCAAATCATCGCTATAGAGATGTCCCAATTATATATTAGAAATCCAATAGATAATCCCCTTGAGAAGAAGCATTATTAATATATATATATATACATACTTAATAATTACTTGTAATTATATACCAGTAATTATATAATAACCATTCTTTTTTCCATTCTTTTTTCCCATGATCTCCCCAAAAAGTCGAGTTCATAACTCGAAAACCAGGTGGCAGCCATGACGCTGGTGCAAGAACTCCTGCAAAAGATGCAAGAGTCCTTGGTCCCTCGGAGGATGATCCTGCCATTTGGGCTTTGAGAATGTGGGATGAAGCGGGACAATGATTTTATCAACCATGATCATCATGAAGCGTTGGGTCTTGGATGGTTTCGGGGTATCCTATTTTCAGACACCCCCATATATATATACATATATATATATATGTACATGATATGTATATATATAATATACTATGTGTATACACATATAAATTTGTCAGACGCCAAATGCGCCACGCCCCATTGTTGGGCAATCCACTGGAGGTCCTCGAAAAAAACAAATAGAGCCGCCTTTTTACTGTATCAGTTATATACATCTTATAACCATTTATAACCTATACATACCTATACTATATAGTAACTATACCCCACTCCATTCAAGTATAGTCAATATTCCCATTCACAATAACCATAGGTTGGTCTCTAACAGCTTCTGTGAATAATAGTGATTATAGTTTTTTACAGTCCATATCTATTCTGATATGCCTACATGTTTCTAATTCAACCCCATATTACAGGTGTCCAAATCTGAGTTTCTAGATTTCTATTCCATATTCGATATATATATATATACATATATCTTTCTAAGTTGGGTTCCAAAACTGGTTTCCAATCTGTTTCGAACAGCACATTTTGTTTCCGCCCTCCGAAAAAAGGCCTTGGCGAAGGGCAACGAAGACGTCGTGCTTCGCCGCTCGGTTGACCAGCACCAAAAGACATCCCCGCGGTCACCGGTCGCAGTTCGATGTGGATGTTTTAAGGTGGTTTCAGCATGGTTTAACCATGAAACATATAGGTAAAGCATCTATAAATGGGATATCTACATGGGATTTAATGGGAAATTTTGATGGGATTTTATAGTGATTCAGTGGGAAACATATATGGGATGTACCCTCTGGTTATGACTAACATGGCCATGGTATAGATGGCCCATAGAAATAGATGGTTTACCGGTTTACCTGTTAATAGCATGGTGGATCTTTCCATGGCTATGTTAAATGACCAGATGGTAATTGAAAAAACATTTCGACGAATGGGATTCTACTAGCAGTGGTTATATTTGCATGATGCAAGCTATATCATTCAAGAAAAAAAAATCATAGGGATTATGTGAGTTATGAACTAAATCTCAACTAATTATGTGTTGGTGATTATAACAGTCCTCTCATGATTTATTATGTAGGTCGATGTAGATTATGTGAGGGTTCTGTGTGGATTATGTTGGCTACAAAACCTCTGTTGGCCGATGATCATCCATGGGGGGGATCCCTATCAACCAGTACAATACATGACGAACACTGGACGAACACGGCTTATGACCTCAATATGAATTAGAAAGTTATGAGTCCAATCCAGTTATAATCATCCAACTGTGGATATATGAAACTGAAACATGAAGTACACAGTTAACTTTAGTCCTTGATCAACTTCGCTATGATCATGATTCAAATATGGGATATTGACAGTTGTATATGACATCCCCAAGACTTAGGGTGACTTATCCCTAAAACCATCATCATTACTATAGGAAACTCATTCCCAAACATCCAAGGATGTGTTAAAACCAATCAAACTGGGGTGCTCCAGGTCTATTGTAGGTACATGATAGCCACAGAGGGAACGTGTTACCGATAGCCATCTACCGATTTTGGCCACCCAAAGGTATCGGGTGGCCGTTTGGAACAAGCCTCTGAAGAGGGAACTGACACCGAGATAGATGTAAAATCTATCACCATTGGGGGATTTACCCTGTGGTAAATAAACATAGACCCTGAAAATCACCAATTTTTAATGGAAACATTCGTCTTCCAACCCCGACAACTGCCAGGGTCGAACTGTTAATTTACCAGAGAATCAAACCATTATAAACCCCATTAGCTATAGTTATATCTACCATAAACCATTGTTAAGCCACTTATAAACCAACTTAGCTATCTTCGAGAGTTGCCCAGGCATTGACAATCTCTTCGATGACAAGAACGGGCTCTTCCATGACACCAAAATGGAAGCAGTTGTGACTTGCTGGAGCCCTTAAAAACGAATCCAAGAAAAAAATAACGAGTTGGCTTCCCCAGACTCCATCAATTCTGGCGTGGGTTCATAAATATATATGATTCCCGATTCCCCCAAGTGGGGGTGCAGAAACACAGTTGTAAGTCGTCACATGATCGTAGTAGCGTAGCCATTAATAACCTCAACTCTACCCGCAAGTTTTCCTTGTCGCTTTTGTCGGTGGATCCCTGACAACTGGTTCGATGTTGCTGTTGCTGGGACAAGATTTGTTTCTTTTTTCTTGGCAATTTCCAACGTATGCATCATTGATGTTTGGTTGGTGGTTTGGAACATGGTTTTTATTTTTCCATATATTGGGAATTTCATCATCCCAGCTGACTTTCATATTTTTCAGAGGGGTTGAAACCACCAACTAGTTATGTTTGGTTGGGCCCGTTGGGGTTAAATAGCAGCATTTTTCCTTCCAAATACCCGGGTATGCTTTCAAATCTGTTTGGTAAATCCAGGCTGTTCAAAAACTCTCCTGGTAAATCCCTTCGGTGTTGAAGTGATACTTGGATTTTTTTCATCATTTTCCGCAAATACTTGGGGTCAATCCCAAATTCAGGCATTTTAATAGATCAATCTACTGACAGCACTTTGTGGTTGATCTCTTGTTCCGGTCGAACGTGGTCAGAACGAGTTTTCTGAGATTAATTTGTGGTTGATATCATTAATATATATATATAAGATAAGGCATTTTCTCAAAACCAGTTGATCTGGATGATTTCTTTCATGACCTCACCTTGACGTTATTTTTCTGGCCTCATTTTAAGATATTTTCAAGTGAGTGAATTATTGGAATTCAGCCATATATCATATACAATAATGGCTATATACTGGGTGATGAGCGTGTTAATAATGACCATTACTGGGTGATTCATGGTTCATAACGGTGATGAATGTTAGTAAAGCAATAGGATCCACCATCCCCAAGCCTTACAAATTTCATGGGTGGTATAAACTTTACAAACCACCACTTTACATAGGTGGTTTATGACATTGAAGTACTGATGTGAATGGGATATACTAACCCATTGATGTCTTTACCATCAAGGAGAATCCCATCAAGACATCAACCATCAGATATATTAATCAACATATTAACTAATATGAACCATTAGTAGATTATATAATATTAGTCAATATCGTGGTTAACCATCAGATAAACAAATGTTAATGTCAACCATGGTCAACCAAGATGTGAGAAAAACTATCAGGTAATCAGGTATATTTTTGCTAATCAATGACTAATCTACTGATGGTTTATCAATGATGAATCAATATTAAAAGTCTTGTCCACTTGTAACTGGACTATTAAATGGACTCCCATTTGGAACAGACTCACTTGCCACTGGACTGGACTATTTACCATTGATGTAGATTCACCCATGGATGTCTTGTCGGTGAAAGCTGAACTCCCTCCGAGGTGACCGCTGCGACGGAGATGCTACAAAAGCACGGCTACGTGGTGAAGGGCGAGGACGCGTTTGGGGGACGTTTCGGCGTGAAAAAAAAGACAAGATCAAACAATATCAAAACCATACCTACTGTATGTTTATATAGTTTACTATCTGGTTATTTAACATAGCCATGGAAAATCGAAAATCACCATGCTATTAATAGGTAAACCATCTATAAATGGGGTATTTTCCATGGCTATGTTAAATAACCAGATGGTATATATGGTTACAATATGTCACAATGGATTAATGTGGTTCATGTATGGTGATTCGTGATGGTCTGATAGGGTTCGTATTGGAGCTGTTGAATGGTGCTTCATAATGGTTTGATAAGCTTTGAATAGGGACAAATCCTGGCTAAGAATGGTTTATGATGGTTTATATAATTATATAGTGGTTACCTCCGGTTACTTAACAGTTTGCTATGGACAATGGCGCGTTTGTAGATGATAAAAATGATGGTTTACCTATGAAAGTAATGATTTTCCATAGTTATGTTAAATTGCCAGAGGGTTAGCGTGATATAACCCAAACACTTAAACAGGGATTTAGACCAAAACTGTGGTGGAATTACACCCAATATCACCCATTTTTCAAACGGGGGATTCAGTGATTCAGGTCTAAGTTGAGGGAGTTGGACCCAAAGAATCTGGGAAACGATCCATGAGGATATCATTGGATCAAAGCAACGGTATACTACGGTTGATGATCTGCCGGAGGTGCTTTGGGAATCCCAAGTTCCATTCCCAGGAGAAGAAGCACGGAATTCGACGTTGCGCATGGATCTTCCGACTGACTCTCAAGGAGTCAACCTCCATGTGCGACGACGAGGACGAAAGCATCGATCGTCTTGATGAGTCCCTTGTCAGCTTCGGATCTATGGAGATCTATGGAGATCTGTGGAATCATATCTATGGATATCTACGGATTCATATCATGGGATATGGTGGTTTCCTATATTGTTTTTGTTGAGGCACTGGAACAGCACCCTTGGTTCGGAAAGCTATGCCGAAAACAGGAGCTCCACAGTGGAGTGTGTCCACCAGTTGTGCGTCAAAAACTACCAGGTTTACTGGGAATATTGTAACCCAGAATAAGGATACGTTTTAATCACCCAAATGGTTAATCTGTATAGGTTTCCGAAAACGGAGGTACCCCAGATTACCCCAGTATTTCATCCAGTCGTCATGGATGACCATGACTGAGTATTGAAACCCATGGTTTTGGGGATCCCCCATTTCAATGAACACCCATGTGGATTATCATACTGATACTATTCAACATTGTACAATATAAATGCTACAACATTATACTTGGTTGATGAATAACCTAGAAGGATCTACATAATCGGATGGGAAAGGCATAAGTTGAATCTCGTTTCCAAGGTGAGAAGCTTGCGGTGAGTGCAGGCATTGTGCGAGCGAATTAAACATCGTGAGCGATTAGCTCAGTTTGCTCCAGTCGAGTCATGCTGAATGTCGTCTCAAAGGAACCAGATGACCTGCACGTGTAACAGTTGAACATTGGCTGAACGCACTTTGGGATGCAAAAAGCCTGCGCAAGCCATTGTGAATTGTGCTTCGTTATGGTTTTCTCCAGGTTATCATGAGGGAACGGCAGATTCACAGGGTGTTCGTCAAAGCTCTGAGAGTAAACTTGATGATGCGCGAGCTTGTATCCGCAAGAATGGCAGAATCATCTTCTCCCATTTTCTCTTGTCTGAGGGATAGCCCCAAATATCCATAAATATCCAATTTTGAATAGGAAAAATATGGAAAAATCATGAAGAACCAGCTGATTTGGGATCCCATGGAGCTGACCTAAACCTCAACCTCTGATAGGTCAGTGATGGTCAGTGATGGTCAGTGGCTCATTTTCTGAGAGGTATTTTTCAAACGCGGAACACTTAAAAAAGCACCAGATTGATCAGAATTCTGTGGAGAATCCTAAGGTATATGGGGATTTCGGGATTTCCATAAATGGGGGATCCCGAAAATGCTTGGTTTACAGTGGAAAGTCCTATTATGAATCTATGATATAAAATTGATGATTTAGGGGCCTACCCCCATTTCAGGAAACTTCCATATATTGAAGGGTTCCTCTTTTATTGCAGTAAGTTCCCATCCCAGTTACCACGAGGACCCTGCAATCCTCCCGAGGGGCCCTCCAGGGGCCCGCCGTGCCGCAGATCCCTGGGTCTTTGAGAAGTGGCCGCGTGGCGGTGCGCCTCTCAGAAGCTGGTCCTCGACTGCGCTTGCTGTTGATCAAGGCCGAGACCGAACCACAAAACATGGGGGAAACTGTCAAAAGTGGCGACCAACCATTGATTAACCAATATTTTTTTGGGATATTGATGGTGATCAATGGGTACAATCATTTTTCTTTTTAATAGGCGACATGGTATAGTAATGGGATATCTAAATGGGTTTCTGGAAAATGATGGGATCATTTTAGGGTTATGTGTGGAAATGTATGGGATAATAATGGGGTGGACTCTAGTTTTAGCTTTGGTTGTCATCGCATCTCACGGTCACTATAGCTACCATAAAGCCTAGTTATTGCAGTTATAAAACCAAATTAGCCAACCAGGGGGCCTCTTGAAATTACGGTTTAAACAACAACATATCGTAGATTAACCATCAAAAAATGGTGTTGCCAACCAATGTAAATTACAGATATGTAGGATATTCGGGTAGACCAACTGTTAAAGGAAAGGAAACTGATAGAACCTAATGCTTAGCGTAATCTAGTCCATTCTTTGGGGCATACAACGAGCGAATTGGGATGAATTTCAGCAACAGAAGTGGAGGTATAAACAATATATGAGGTGAATAGAATGATATAGTCTGAAAAAACTAGGGAGTTTTAATCAACTAAAGTGAAGATATAAAGCCAAGAAATGATGGGTACACTCTAGGGTGATTTTGGCCCCAAACCATGCTGTCCGTGGACTTCATGATTCAGCTGATGGATCGTTTTGGGGATGGTCACCTTGGGCGGTTGGCCTCAAGACTTCCCATCCATGGTCAGGCAGAAGAGGGGGTATGCACTGGTGGAAGCTTGGTGCAATTTGATGAGCCAGGGGGGTACAAAGAAAAAAATAATGATGAACAATCAATACCACCTGGGTTTCAAGTATGAATATATGTATATATATATATTTGATTATTACGTATGACTTATTATCAATCCTACAAAACAGAGTCCAGCCACAAGTGTGCAAAATTGCTTTATTTCAACATATCAGCTATGGGATCATTATCCCTAATCGCCGAGTTCCCGTGCGGGTTTGAAGCAACCGACTCTGTGCGCCCTCTGTCTTTGGATGCTATGACTCTTCCATCCTCAGCATCTCCCCAGATGATGAACTGAAGTATGACAATTGACTAGTACTTTGGGATTTTGGGGATGGGTTGGCATCTCAAGTTTTCAAGTGTACGACAAAAAAGGAGGAGACTGCTATGTACGCTGTTTCCTACAGACGCGCAGTTTGCCTTTTATGCCGTCAGGCTTCATCATGCCCCCAATGAGGGCTCTTCATCCATGTAATCGTATGAAGTTTGTGCCTTTGCACCCTGGGTCACTAGAGTAACTAGAGTGACATTGAGGCCAGGGATGACCCTTAGAAGTGAGTTGAAACAACACCATCCTCATCTGGAATGCAAAGTGTGGCCACGCAGGGCATGCCCTGCCTTTTTGATCAAGTTTCAAGATGAATAGCTGGAATTTCCTTTTCGAAAAACAACAACAACCGCTTTTTATCATATATATATAATTAATTTCCAGATGACGTTCTTCAGTACCCTCATGAAAAGCATTGATTCTTGCTTGACAGTTGGTGACATGGACCATGTTCTGGATGCTTCACTCCTGGCCAAGCCCATGCGGCTGGTGATTCATCTCTTCTTGTTTGAAGGGGGAAAAGGCTGAATCCAGTTCAGAAGTGGGTAACAGCCATGTTAGTTCACTCAGTTGTAGTACATTTGGGTTATTGAATGGTCATCTGTCATCTGTGGGTTCTATATGGTTCTATATGGGTTATATGATAGATGGCTTATCTATTCTATTTCTTCTATAAATGGCTTATCAATGGGTTCTTCTGCATATGGGATCTCAAGCGCTTTCTAAGTGGGATGCCCAAAGTGGGCCCCAAGTAGCTCGTTGTCCCGCGACTCAGGTGTGATGTACCACCGCTTCCTGACGAAGACTCCCTCGCAACAGCAGGCGTGCGCCCAAAGCGCCGGTGTTTGTGGCCGTCGGACAGAGGAAGACCTGCAGGGAAACACTATGAATACTAGGGTTAGTTAATAGTTATGCGTATGATTAACTAAGCCACCAAGCCCCCAGCAATACAACATAATACAAGCATCCTTGGGGTCTATTGATCCGGGGCATCACCCTGCTATTTTTTGCTCATTCGCTGGACAGATGGGCAGATTGGCAGATGACCCAGATGACCTTGATATCCAAGGGGCTTTGGAGTAGCCGCATTCAAAATCTACGGGACAGGCCGGTGCAAATCCATTTCTGGGTGATTGACTTACTGGTGCTAAACGTAGGGAATGGATGGGAAGATAGTTATTGTCGATCATTCCCTCATTCCCTGCTAAGCACCAGTAAGTGAATGCATCACTTCATGTCGATTCACTGAACTATGATAGATGGCCATGGATCAAAAGCCATGACGGGAAGCTCATCTCGCTACGGAGTCATAGAATCCACTGAGTCCGGCGGTAGTTTACCTCGCCAAACTTTGAGTCCCAACGTTGGGAAAGGGAAATACACAAATTGTTGGCTCTGACTCTAGGTCCACAGTTTTTTTTAAAAACCAAATAGCACCATTTTGGGGGGGTTGATCTTTTACATTCTTTTACACTTTTTTAAAAATATACTATTTTACATGTTTGAATGGATGATGTCAACTTTGACATGCTTCCACTGCTTGAATACCCACGCCCGGGCCTGGCCTCGAAAGCCCGGGCGTCTCTTCGGAATCCCCCAGAAAGCCATTGGGGTTTCAGGTGCTCCAAGAACGCGCACGACAGCGTCAAAAGCTCAAGGAACGCAATGCTCGGCTGGAGACATGGCTGCCGAGTCTGGCAAGTCTGGCGAGTCTGCGGAGTTAGCTTCAGCTGATCCGGCAAAGATTAGAACCGTTTGATGGGGTTTCATCAACAAACATGTCGGATCTGATCAAGAAGCAGAAGGATTTCACCAAGAAAAATCATGGCAAAAATGGGGGGTTCATCCACCAGACACGGCAAAAACCCTCTTGGGAAGATGTTTCAGTTCTGAACTGCCCGAAATCCATGGGAAATCTCCACGGTTCATAGACGGTTTCTGAGCAAATCCAGTTTGGGCAGCCTAAGATGGATTTGATTTGATTTGATGCAGAGGTTAATCCTTATCAGCACTAGCAGCCCCACATATCCCGTATGTTTGATGGAAGAAGAGGTACCCAAGTCTCAGGGGAAGCAAATTCTAACTGCTAATCAATATTGCTAATCCCTTCTCCCGTTCATATGAAACACCCCCAATCGAAACCATGGTTTAGAAGGGGGGGGTTTTACACTTATTTGGGACCATTTAATGTAAAAGCCCCTGCCGTTTCCGATGTATTTCCCCATTGAAAAGTAGACCATCTAATCCTGAAAATCTATAGATTAATGTGATGAAAACATATGAAAACTACAATTCCGATGATACTTTGATGATATGTTCATGATATTTTAATGATGACTTATAGGTGTCCATGTGTTTTTCATCTTTTTTGGAAGACATCCCATAGATTTCTACCACTTGACCAAGGAAGCCAAGGCCAAGGCCAAGGCGAAGCAGGGCAAGCGAAAGAGGGAGAAAGCAAAGGCGCCGCTGGGGACTTGGGTTTGTTCATGGGATGTTCATTACATTAATAGGATCATATGAATGGGATAATTACGTACATATAATTACATATCCAGGATCCAAGAATAAGAAATTCATGTAAGTTGTACGACTGTATTATTGTTGGATATTGTTGGATATTGTTGGATATTGTTGGATATTTTTGGATATTGTTGGACTCATTCACCACCATCAATAAGGTTGGGACGTTGGGTTCATACACCCAACCTGAGGGAGAGGAACTTGGCTTATCCCCAGGAGTTGTCCAAAATACTTTGAACGGAACATCGGGCATTCCTGTCTGTACGTGGATTTATTTATTTGACATTCTATACATTCTATACAGTCTATACATCACGCATGTGAGGAATGATAACTGATAGAGAAAACATCTGCTATAGATTTTAATTCATTTGCCATTGAAGCGTTCTCATTCTCGTTATGTACCATGTTCATGAGACAAACATGATAGGCATCCGTTGGAATTGATGGATCATCCAAGGCTTCAAGGTACTTGTGGGAAGAGTCGCGACTTACTTTTAAACTAAACTGTTTTTAAAGATAGAACAAACAAATCCTACTAAAATAGTAATGGTTTACTTTTCTATTTGTTTGGGGGTGTACTTTAAGTCATTTAGCTGATAGTAAGTCTATGTTGAAACACACAAGAGATCCTAATCAATTGCTTGCTTTGGGAAAATCTCGGGGGGTTATCATGATATTTGATGGAACAATTGGAACAATGGGATAATCCCATGGTTTCCGGTTAGAGTAAGATTTTCTCCAAATCAAACCAAGCCTAATATTGAATTTGACAACAGAAATGTGAGGTACGCATAGGTAGTGTATCTCAGGAAAATGGCAGGTCTATGAGTAGTCGCGATATTTTTGATCAGGTGGACATATCAATGACATATCAAAATCAAACGGCAGTGGGCCAAAACCCATATATATATAACGTATATAATCCCAGTATTCGCGGGATATTTTTGGGATTTTTTGGGATGATCATCCCATATCCAGCTATGGCTCATTGTGAACTATGGAGGGCTTCCATGGGCATTGGCTGCCGCCCTAGCAGCCCTAGCAGCGCATCGCACATCCTCCAAGTTGCATCGCCGCCAGGATGATGACGATGATGAAGAGAAGCCGGCGATGACCAACATGGACGACGATGACGATTGAGCGGAACAACAACATCAGGGTAGGTCAGAAAATGGGGCATAACCCCCAAATTTGTGATTTCTATTGGAAAAGTGATGAAGTGGTGTGGATTTTTGGGGTGCCCTATTTTCAGGCAAAGCCATCATGGGTTTACCATAAATTTTCGGTGAATCCCAACCAGCCCTTCGGTCCGCGCGCGAGAAAGAATCTGTGGTCAGCGTCTGGGTTTTTCCTGTCAGCCCCGAAAACCAGAACAGAACTAAAACGTTGGAACCCCACGTTGCCAGACGCTATCAGCTATTCTCAACTTGAAAACGTTCTCCTGCAAAAACCTCTGGAAAGATCTTCACATCACCAGCACTCCAAATGGCCCTGTGATGCTTGGCGCAGGAGCACTGTTCCTAAGTATCGCTTTGAGAAGGATGTCTTCAAAGGTGCGGATGGTGCGGGCGGGCAGACTTTTTTTCGCGACGGAAGCCATTTGGGGATGGTAATAAGATCCCAGCCATTTATGCTTGTTATGTTTGGGGATGGTTTTAATACATGTCTATATATAAATATAATATGTTGTAAGGCTGACCACATTAGATTCATGAGATGTGCTACAATTTTCATCTGGTATTTTGTAAGGCTGACCACATTAGATTCATTAGATGTGCTACAATTTTCATCTGGTATTTTGTAAGGCTGACCACGTTAGATTCATTAGATGCTTTACAATTTTCATCTGGAAGCGACCGATCTGAATTTGTTAGGGTTTGAGTTGAGCTACCAATGAATGAACACTGGCAGTGCAGAATACACAACATATAAGAAAATAAATAATATATATATATATATATATATTATATATTATATATATTATATATATTATATATATTATATATATTATATATATTATATATATTATAT
>Ga0126342_10011470_pt1 | contig 15839 bp, 11 predicted proteins | sample Cyp1metagenome_FD_92528 | JGI IMG/M metagenome (GOLD analysis project Ga0126342, IMG submission 92528) | Coral microbial communities from Lord Howe Island, Old Settlement Bay, Australia - Cyphastrea 1 metagenome | ecosystem: Host-associated > Invertebrates > Cnidaria > Coral ... | reverse complement strand
TGTACATTTTGACTTCGAAATGTGCTTCGCGCCACAACGGCGTGCACTTTTTCGACATCTCAACTTCAAAAAGTGCTCCGGAGTTGATGTGTTTTGTACATTTTGACTTCGAAATGTGCTTCGTGCCACAACGGCGTGCACTTTTTCGACATCTCAACTTCAAAAAGCGCTCCGGAGTTGATGTGCTTTGCACATTTTGACTTCGAAATGTGCTTCGTGCCACAGCGGCGTGCACTTTTTCGACATCTCAACTTCAAAAAGTGGTCCAAACCTGGTGTGTTTTGTGCATTTTGATTGCGAAATGTGCTTCGCGCCACAACGACGTGCAATTGTCCATCTCTCATCTGGCCAGCTGGCTCCGCACCCGCCGCTCTAGCGAGCCTACTTTTCGACCCTCCGGAGCCACAAATCATTGGAAAAACACAGTGTTTCGCGACTTTCCGACCTTTTCGCGCACCTGGATCTTCTTTCTTCGGAGACTTCCTCTTTTTGATCTTCTTTCTTCTTCTCTTCTCTTCTCTGACTCTTCCCATCTCTGCTTTTCATTTGTCCATATTGTCGGAAGTTTGACTTCTAAACTTCCTTCGATCATTTTAGTATCATTTCACACTCAGGGCGCAAGGAGAGAGACGCTTGCTACATAGTCACGCTGTGCTGTGCAAAGTCTGACTTGGTGGATCTGGCAATCTCTCTGCCTTCTCTGCAAATTAGATCAAGTTAGCCTCATCCTTCCAGCAAGCGCCCAGAATCTCGGATTTGGAAATGATAGCAGGATCAATCAAGTCTATATTTCGGATGCCTTTCACATTGAGCGCAGCGCCGCGTCGTTTTAGATGTGTAGGATGCAAGTGCAAATCTTCTGACAGAAAACGCGTGCACCATGCTGACACCCTTTTGACACCCTTTTACCAGGCTGCAGTTGCGGGCGTCAATGCCGCCATCGAGCGTGCTGCGGAGATGGGGTTGCAGGAGGTCAGCCTGGAAAAAGGACAAAAGAGGACTGCAAGAAATGACAAGAAATGACAAGAATCGATATCTGAGATGAAACGAACATGAAATGAACACCCTCTACGGGAAGGGAATGGCAAAAGGGCCAAATGCAAAACTTACAATGCTGGATGGGTTGCAATAGTTATGTCAAACATTTGTATGTTTTGTGATGAGAGAAGATATTGCCCTTTTTCATTGGGCAAGAGACTGACATGCAGTTTTGACAAGACAAGTGTGTCTTGATCATATCATGGCTAGTGATCTCTCTCGTTGGGCTGGTTTATTCAAAGTTTATTTCGTCTCTTGTCACCACTGCGTGTAGGTGTTGCTCGTTACACTCACCAATTAGTTGTTTATTTTCCCCCACTACAGCCTTCTTTGGGTTAGCAAAAAAATCTAAGAGAGGTGTAGTCTTTGTTTGACAAGACAAAGAAGTACACAATAAACTAGTCTAGTGATGTCTGGTGATGTCTAGTGTGGATTAAGTTGGGTACTCCGAAGTCTCGAACAATCGAAGCCGTTGGATTTGTGCTGATAAACCCAAATCAGGAAAATGTTGGAAGATGTGATAGTTTTGCCACAGACGGCTGAAGGTCGTAATTGGCATGCCTCATAGAGGCCGCCTGAATGTCCTGACGCTGCTTGCCTCAGTAGCCCAAAATAGCCGTAGTATGCCGTAGTAGCCCCAAGTAATGATGTTCAATGCGTCCTTCAACAGACATCGTCTTTTGATTCGCAGATTTTTGAACATTTTGAACCTGCTTTGCTGCACAGTAAGCCCTTTTTATTTAGAACATTTTAGAACTATGTAGAGTGGTGGTTGTTCCAGCCTCTCCATGTTGCTGACCCGTTAGAACAGCCAAGGAATGTCGTGGGAAAGCCGTTGGTTCAGATGTTTGCTGAATTCAAGGTTCGAGTCTGAATGAGTCTGAACTTCCATGCACTGATTTTCTCTATGCAACAATTCAACAAGAACTATGCAGTGGCTAGAAGAAGACATGCTTAGTAGATAATAGCACCCACGGACAATTGAGGCATTTGCCAAAAATGATATAATGTTAACATATTTTAATGATCCCTTTTCAATCCTTTTCAATCCTTTTCGCTTTTTCATCCCTAGCCAACGGTCATTTTGAGGGATTCGCTTAATTCTCACAATTGCTGACTTCAAAAGTCCTGATTGCATCCTTCAAATTGCGAGGCAGCTTTTAATCTTTGGGGTAGCTTCGTCGCCATTTTCTTATTTACTTTAAGTTACATAGTTCGATGTTCTAAATGTTTTTGTGTGAGTTATTATGATTCTGATAGATAATGATGGAGGAATGAAAACAACCAAGAGCCCAAGAGCACAATGATCAGGGAAGAGCTTTACACAGAACATCACAGGACTTTTTCTTTACGTCTGTTTCTCCAGTGGCCCTTTAAGTTCCTGGCGATCTTAAAGCAAAAACCACTCCGCAGGGTTCTGACATGGTCGCACCCTTGGATCTAGACAAGTGAACCCGAACATACCGGAACAAAGATATTTCTCCTTCGTAGTTTCACAAGCGTAGCGCTATGATGCGCTATGGCAGGGCACACACTACGACTTCGAAAACTTGGTTGAAAAGAGCCAGACCGACGATTGGCTCCATGGCGACCAGAGCTATCGAGAGCTGCTGACTGTGTTGGACAATGCATGGAATAACTTGGAATATGTGTGGAATTGTGTGGACATGGGTGGTAATGCGTGGAATATGTTTGTGATCTTTCCTGCGGATTTGAATCAATTTGAGTCACTTGTGCTTTGAAAGTTGTAGAATGTCGGTGATTACTCTGTGATTCTCTTTTAGGCTTTTTGCTGGGGATGTGAAGTACCACCTGGGCACATCGAATGTCCGAGAGTTTGCCAGTGGAAAATCAGTACTTGCCACTCTTGAGGCAGCCTGTATATCATATAGCCTGTGACTTGCTGCGGCTTGCTGTGACATGTACAGTATCACACAAACCAAAAATGCAAAGCAATGCTCTTGGAGAACCTGTAGATCAGTGATCTTGTTGCACTTCGTCCATGCATGGCATATTTGAGTTTTGGTGGCTTCTGGATGGCTCTGCGACAGTTCAACCCTTTAGAATTTTCTTAACATGCAAACGCCATTTGAACATAAAAAAAAACTCAAAAAATGACTAGCACAACTTACTACCCGAAAGGCGAAATGGATTCTTTGGCTACCAAGGGCTTGGGAACTGGATTGTTTGAATGTCAAATCAGAGGATGCCCTTGTGGTTTCCTGTGTAGAGGCCAACCCTTCCCATTTGGAGACAGTGAACACTGTGACATTGGGCAGAGCCCGTGCGAAGCAGTACTACTTGGGCAACACAGCAGAAACGAGGCGGATGTGGTAAGACTGGGTCTTGTCTTGCGTTGTCTTGGTCGTGTTTGAGATTAAAATGAGCTGTATATAGTTGTAATATATTGTAATAACAACATGTAATAATTATACAGTTCTTCCTCTTCTTCCTGGCTGCCTTGGGCTTGATGTGTGACCTCAAGATAGGAACGCATTGTCGGCATTGTTTTCTCATCGAATGTAATGTAGTTGTGATATCAAGGACAGATGGGGGACTTTAAGGGACGGTTGTGCTGCCTTAAATTGCATGCAATTTGGAGGTCTCGCATCATGCCGATCCTGTTCCATGGGGACGCTCAGTCTGGGACATTCTTGACACAGATGCGCTTTACTCTGTTCAGCATTCAGAGAGGCTCACGCTGTTTCCATGCTGTCAGATCAAGACAGAACCATTTTGTTGAGTTGGGTGCTTTCAAGTGTCGTTGCAGCAGCCGAGGATGCATCCTTTGCTGGACAGGGTGTATGCTATGAAACCATGCAACTTGCTCACGTCAAGGAGTTCGACGTTGGCGGTACGATTCATGTCATAATCAACAACCAGGCGACGGGTAGCCTGGGGCGCACACTTGTTTTGTGCCGACATGATTTGGAATTCAGCCAACTGCAGTTCACAATGAGAGTTTTTTGGCGTAGCAACAGTTGGAATAAACACTCTGAGACTCAACTGACAGATTAAGACAGCATCAGCATGCATCAACAATTTCATCATCCGGAGTGCCCTGCCAGATGAACCATGATGTACCATGATGTACCATGATGATGATGTGCAGTACCAGTTATTCTCCCTTTTTCAGCTTTGACCTGCAAATTTTGGAATATGTTGGAATCGCCTCAGATGCTTTTGTTGGCTCTTTGCCAAGGTTTACTTACATGGCAACATATCGCAACATGTTTTGGGCTTCAACAGGTAATTGCTGTAGCTGCAAAAAGCTGCTTATTCATCTCGATCTGACCTTCTGTGTACTTGCAGAAGTGCAATGAAGCTGAATGTGAAATCTATATCAGCTCAGCATAGCTGAACTAGAATATACGAAATTTCATCCTCATTAAAACAAATTATAGATTCACCAAGCCAACTTTGCCAGGTCGGATTTACTACGGACCCTGTGGATGATAGGTCCACAATGTATTCCTCAGACCTTGGGAAAGGCAGGAACCAGATGTGGCAGCCCATGCTGTCGGGTCACAATGTGGAAGGAAATTGATTCTCGCTGGTTCTGTATTTTGCCTTCGTTTCATTTCTTGTTTTGAAACAGTGCCTCTCTTTTAGGAATTCGTTTGTTTTGATATGTTCCTGTCATTCCTATGATGAGAGGTAGAAACTGTAAGAAAGTGGGCAACCCAGAAGCTCGCAAAGACTGCTAATAGATTATGTCTGAACTATCGGTTTCAAGTTGCTTTCATTTCCGTTGGTTTGCCTCGGGATACAGTATTCCCAGATTGACTCAGATCTTACAAATGCAAGGTTTGTCAGACGCAAATTGAACCAATGTTCACAAACTTCATAGTGTCTAGTGCGTCCAAGATGCTATCTGTGCTGCACCTCGCTTTGGTCTAGGCTTCGGCTTACCAGTTCTCCATGTGAACGGTGATGACCCAGTGGCAGTCACTTCTGCATTTCAACTTGCTGCTGAATGGCGACAAACGTGGGCAACTGACGTCACTCCCCTAGTTTGGCAGGAAAGAAGGTGCTTCAGGATGCTTCAAGAAACAAATCCTGTGTAGCGAACCTTTGTCATTTGACTTGTGTTTTCCTAGAGAATCCCATCTTGCAGAGTCGTCGCTATTGCTTTGTTTTGATTTGTTTTGTACTGGAATGAGATTATGAGATTGTCAGCTTCCTGCTTTTTGTCCACGCTTTCCTCACAATGAGGATGCTATACAGTCGACAGATTGAAGAAAATCTACAGCAAGTACTAGCAAGTATCAAAATGTTGTTTTAAATGCAAAAAATAGATACACAATGCGTTCCTGTTTTGTCCCCATTTTCGCCTTTTTTGACGCTGGGATTTTCTCGCGCTTTTTCGCAATATCGACTCATCAGGTATTCAGTCCCTTTTCACTTTGTTTTTCCCTTTTTGGCCTTTTCAGATTTTCGGGTTTTCGCTCATGTTTAGCATTTTTCGTCTTTTCAGATTTTCGAAATTTCGGGTTTTCGCCCGTTTTTCACCATTTTCGTCTTTTCCATTTTTGGAATTTTCGGGTTTGCTAAGTTTTCACACTTTTCATCTTTTCAGATTTTCAAATTTTTGGGTTTTCGCTCATTTTTCACCATTTTGGGTCATTTTCGTCTTTTCCAATTTTCAAGTTTTCAGATTTCGGTTCCTGTTTGCACTTTTCTCATTTTCGCGCTTTCGGATTTTTGCCGATAGTCTTTATCATTATTTCCCTTCCCATGAACATATCCTCTATATATGAGAGGGGTCAAGGCATGCCATATTTCGTTTTATGTACCTCCAGCTGCAGCCCTTCAGGGGGTCACTCACCCATTTTATAGTGATTTTAAGGTTGTATATAGCTGAAATCTGTCGAGATTTGTTCAGGTTTTTGCAGTGCAGCCATGATCCAGGTTGTTCTTAACTGATCATTTGATCAAAGATGCCTCGCGTGGGGGCACAACCTCCGAAAGGGAACCCAGCCCTGTGCCATGTGAAAACATGCTCAGGGAAGATGGGCAAAGCGTTTCTTTGCATTCCTTCATTTGTTGCCAATGCCGCCCAGTGCCAACCCTGGCCTTTCAATGGGCAATTTTGGAATAGCGTGGGCTACTTGTATGATTTCCAAGTGCTGCCACCACAAAAAAGGCTGGCTTCAACCTTTCAACCCACCATGAAATTGCTGATTGACCATCCTTTTGCATTCCTTGATGGCGGCCCTGGCCTTTCAATGGGCCATTTTATACATAGTGTGTGGCTACTTGTATGATTTCCAAGTGCTGCCACTATAAAATGGCTGGCCTTAACCTTTCAACCCAGCATGAAATTGGTGATTGAGCCAGCACCTGCCATCCTTTTGGGTTGAAATTGCGTGGAAAGCTGGGTATTCAACCCAATCACCAATGTCAAATTAGGTTGGAAATCTAGCCACTATATAATAAAATGGCTAGCTTCAACCCACCAACCTAATTTGACATTGGTGATTGGGTTGAATACCCAGCTATCCAGGCAATTTCAACCCAAAAGGATGGCAGGTGCTGGCTCAATCACCAATTTCATGGTGGGTTGAAAGGTTGAGGCCAGCCATTTTATAGTGGCAGCACTTGGAAATCATACAAGTAGCCCATACTGTTCCAAAATGGCCCATTGAAAGGCCAGGGCTTGCATTTGGAGGCATTGGAAGCAAAATCAAGGAACGCAAAAGGATGGCAGATGCTGGCTCAAATCACCAATTTCATGGTGGGTTGACAGGTTGAGGCCAACGTTTTTGTATGTTTTTGTTGTGGCAGCACTTGGAAATCATACAAGTAGCCCACGCTATTCCAAAATTGCCCATTGAAAGGCCAGGGTTGGCACTGGGCGGCATTGGAAACAAAATGAAGGAATGGCAACATGTTTTGATTCTCAGTGAGGTGCTGAAATCTGCTGACTTGTGCCTTGACCATTTCGAATGGGAACCAGTCATTTTATAGATATTTTTTGGTATAATTTCCAGGTGTTCTGGGGTCAGGCCCCCTCAAAATATAGTGTTTTGATTTGGGTTGGGGCTACTTATTTTCAAGCAGTTCCTAGTCATTTTATAGTGGAAACATGTGGAAACCATTTTATTACTTTAAAACGACTGGCAAGACCCCCCCGGTGTATGTTCATAGGGGTCTTTTTTTTTTTTCCAATTTTCGAGTTTTCAGATTTTCGGTTCCTGTTTGCACTTTTCTCATTTTCGCGCTTTCGGATTTTCGCCGATAGTCTTTATCATTATTTCCCTTCCCGTTTTCGCGTTTTCGGGTGCGTCCCGCCGTTTTCGCGTTTTCGGGTCGTCCCTACACCAATCACCGGAACAAGACGACACGTAAATCCAAATCACACTGTAAATACAAGTACATGATGATCCAGGGGTTTCCAGATCTTTTGCGGCATGGCCATGTGATATGCATCAAACGGACAGTAGACTCAGTAGACATGAATTCATTAGCAGTGATGGAAAACTGCAAACTCTGGACACTCAGTTTGAAACGTATCTCTCGAATTCTTTGAGGTCATCGTGGATGTCATTTGCTACCGACGCTTTGGACACAATGAGACTGAACCTTGGCTGCAGGTGCTTCCACGTATCAACACAGAAACTGCTATGGACTGAAACATGTTGGTGCACAGACATGACAAGGTCCAGGAGACAAGTGGTGAATGGTTCAGATACTAAAAGATTGAAAAGATTAATGTTCATTTGTTCTATTTCGTTCTCCATCATGTTCTGTTGACCAGCTTTAGACAGTTTCATATAGACAGTTTTCGTACCCTCATGTATGCTCCAAGCCCCACCAGCATTGCTCAGGATGCGCCAGAATACACGCAGCCCATGCTGTACAAACAGATTGCGAAGCATCCTCGAACTCACACTGTGTTTGAACAGACCTTTGGCAGAAGTTGGGATAGTTGGGATTTGCACTGTATGTTTCCGCACATTTCAGGATGTCTCAGGTGCTAGTCTGTTCACATCAGCACCAATCAATACATGAAGCAAAACACCAGATTCCGATGATTCAGATACAGCTGGTTGGAAGCCTTGGCAAACACAATAAGGGATGGAACCTATGTCATAGAACTTGTATGAATTTGATACCATTCCTGAGCAACCCTGAGCCCTGAGCAGCAATCAAGAGAAATCAAAAGGAAAGATAAAGGAAAGTCGGGAAAGTAATTGTCGACCAAGTCAAAGCAATTGTTGCCCTCTCCGATTCAAGCCCAGCATTCCGCAGCGAAAAAGCAAGCACTCTATTAAGGTTCCACGGATTTCAAAAGCCTTGAAAGGCCTTGAATGTTGCAGACGAAAGAATTCATCCTAACATTATATATATATGTTATATATATTAATATATATTTATAGTATATTGTATTATATTATATTATATTATATATATATATATATTATATTATATTATATCATATTATATCATATTATATTATATTATATTGTATTATATTATATTGTATTATGTTATGTTATGTTATCTTATGTTATATTATGTTATATTATGTTATCTTATGTTATATTATGTTATCTTATGTTATATTATGTTTTATTGTATTATATTGTATTTTATTATATTATATTATATCATACTATATTTTTATATTATATTATATTATATTAAATCATATCATATTATATTATATTAAATCATGTTATGTTACATGGTCTAAATTATAGTGGGAATGTGGGAAATGCTGGCGGAATGGTGCAGTGGTTTGGCAAATCTCCTCATCACCCTGCAGGGTTCAATGCTCTTTACACAGCTGGGAAAAGCTTATCCGAACGATGCCTATGAAAGTGCTTGCAGTAGCTGCATAAAGTGCAGTCGACAGGGGACCACACAGGAGCTCGATGAATCCTGATCAATCCATGTCCAATGAATGAATGATATGAATGCAGACTCATGCACATTCCATGTCAAATCCTACCATAACAACTCTTAGATGACACTGCTGTTGATGCTGCTTTCTGATTTTGGTCGTGGATGGTTTGCAAGGAAGCTCTTGGCATCTGGATCCGTCAGCCAAGCCGAGATGGAGTCAGTCAAATCAAACCTCTGGAAGCAGCATGAAGAGGCTGTGCCGTCAATGGAGAGCCATGAAGACCCAACACCAGGGGTGGAGTTGACTCGCAGGTGATATCATACTACCGTGCACACCCCACTGCCTGAAATTGCTCCCTTGGGAATTTTTGGGACTTAAGATTATCCTAATTGTTTCATGATTTTTCATAATTGTTCATAATTTTTCTGGCTGCAGCATGAGAGGCCTTTGCAGCCGCGGACTCTTTCAAACCGGACGAGGAGACGTGCTTGGTTTTGCCGTGACTACTTTTCCTGACGTTTCAGGTAATGCATCGAATCACGTGCTGGTTGCAGATTCAAAAGGATGACTTTGGAGCTGTACTCAGAAACACGCCTGGAAGGATATGGGCAATTGGGTGGCTACGAAGTGGGAAGGCTTCGTTCGCCCAACTGATAAGGCATCATCTCACCCGACCGGTGTGGATCTTGAGCTTCTGAAAAAGATTGGAGCAAAGCTTTGCGAAGTGCCTGAAGGCTGGGACGGAATCTCTTGAAGATTTGCTAAAGCTTTGTTCAAGCTTTGCAGCTTGATCTGCCTTGGATGTACCATTGAACCTCGTTTCTTGTAACATATTGTAACTGTATGTCATCGTGTTGCTGTTTCGAATAGAATCTCTGAGGCTTCAAATTGCACAACGGCTTGAAGCGTCAACTGAAAAAGAAGTCCGAGGACCTCCACTTGGCACATTGACATCTTGGCACCAAAGACCTGGACACGAATTCTCTAGGGCGATGCCGGCGATGTTGATGTCTCGGAGTAACTTCAGAACATCATAGAACATCATCCTACCAACGAGTTTATCATAGTTTATCTCCCAAATGGATCCAAACAGCAGGATCTCGTTTAGGAAGGCAGCATCAACAAACCCGGAAATCTGTAGAAATCTTGAAGTTTGGCCAATTCTAGTTGCTGATGAAGTGCTCGCAAGATCGTGCAATGGTGTCGCCCTAGCATGCCATACATACTATAGCAGCCTTGTCCTTTCTCTCAGAAAAGCTCTTTCCACGTCAGAATAAGCATATCATGGTTTTCGATGAATTTTGCGATGTTGTTCAATCCGGCAAACGTTTGCAGGCGCATTCCCAAAATTGAATCTCTGAAATTCTGCAAATACGGATGAATATCCGGGCATATCTAAGCTATTGTTTCTAATTAGCAGTCTTGCTTTTGGTTGGTGACAGATTGGTTCAAATACTGAAACAGAGGTGAAGATTCATGTGCTCCCAGCCAGCTTCTTGAATCAGTGAGAACGAAATGACCTCCAGTGCCAGTATGGCCAGTATGGTCCCGTGGCTCCATGTAGAACTCAGAATCGTTCATCAAGGTTCTCGAATGTTCTCGATCCAGAGGGCCAATGAGGGCCACAATTGACAATTTATATCAATTTATCACACTTTGCAAATGTTTCGCAATTTTGCCGCCAACGACATCCTGAACTTGCTCTTTGTTTGTTGTTCAAAACTTCCATTTATCATCGGGGTATTGACACACAGCATATCAAGATATCAAGATCGAACTTGTTTAATTTTGACTAGCTTGGACTTGGGCAGGACATCGAAGGTGGCGAAACTATTGACTGGGCCACTGCTGAAGCAATGAGCTTCGCTTCGCTGCTCTTGGAGGGAAACCACGTACGCATCACAGGTGCATTGGTAACGAAAGGATATGTGAAACTAGCCGCAACTTCAGTCACTCATGATTGTCACTAGCAGCGGTTTTTGTGCATGAGTCTGAAGCTGGCGGTTCTTCGGAAGGGACGCATCCGGCTTACTCGATAAGCCACATCGAGGAGCATAACTATAGGGATAACTATAGGGTACTTATAGTATCTTATAGTGGCATCAAACAGATTGCACGCCCGGGGATTTCTTCCAGGATTCTACTTGCTGTGATTTCGAAACGAGTTTCTCATGTGTTCATATTAGACTGTGAATACAGTATATATACTTATGAGTGATTTCATATGCATGCACACACAGAATATGTGCACTCTTTGATCTGCGTGTACTGAATGTGCTGTGATGAATAGAAATGCTATGCCTTGCCTTGCAATGCCTTGCCTTGCCTTGCCTTGCCTTGCCACGTATGTGTATATATATATACATATATTGTTTGGTGCAGAGGTGGTGTGTGCAAGCTGCAGTTCTTGTATTGTTTCTCTTCCCCGAGGGCAGGATGTTCAGCGTGGCACCTTCGCCCATCGACATTGTGTGGTGAAAGATCAGAACACGGGTGAAGACCACTGTTCCTAGGTCAGAGATCTTTAGCGTGCTTTGCAGACTGCAAATGATTTTCAATCCGGGCTCACTTCAGAATTATTTGGAAACATCTCTTTATGCTTTCCAATGTTTTTTCCTTCAAGAACATGCAGTGAAGCTGACTTTTTTGCACTTCAGACTGCAGCAAGGCTTCTTGAACAACTTGGACTTGGGGCCTCAGGACCTGGTGCTGCCGACTTGGTGCCTTTGGACATGAGACTGTATAGCAATAGACAAACCACTTAGAACGTCATTTGGAAAAAATAGTTGATTATTTTGATTTTCATTTGCAGCTACAAACGTTCTAAACGAGTCAGCTAGGACGTTGTTTTTACTCACAGTCTCTGCAGTCTCTGGAACAGTGTAGTCCAATGGGAATCCAATGGGAATCCAATGGGAATCCTTCCAAATCCACTATTCTCCTGACCAAATCCTAGTGGTCCTAGCGTGCAAGGGATATCAAGGGATGTCATGGATCGATATGACCTGCTATGGTTTCTAAATATGTCTAAGAAGGTTGCATGGCCCAGCATGGCTGCTGAATGGCCAAAGTTTCTAAGGCCAAAAGGGAACCTGGTAGGACCTGGTAGGACCTGGTAGGCGGGAGTTGCCAATAAAGAACTCTTTGGCCTTCTCATCTCTCCACTATGAAGTTGACACAGGAGAACTTCATTGCCCGCAATTCCATCCTTTCAGAGTATGGCGTTCTTGGATTTGAGCTGGGGTACAGCTACGAGAATCCACGAGCTTTGGCAGCTCGACTGAGTCGTGGGCAGTGCTTGACATGTCTTGGCACATCTTGGCACCTTGCCCTGGTGGTTTCATGTGGTTTCACTTGTTCCCATGTGGAAGATTGTGGAAGATTGTGGAAGCATATGGAAGCATACTTCAGAGATCTTCAGAGTAAGGTCATTTGGGAAGCGCAGTTTGGTGACTTCGCAAACACAGCTCAAGTTATGGTTGATCAGTTCCTCAGTCAGCAAGTGGAGATCTAAAGAGGCAGCCATGGCGTTGAAGACACAGACTAAAAGCCGACAGACATCGACAGACTGTTTATTTCTTAGCTCAACCCCTGCAAACATCTGCCCAGAATCATCAACAGGAACGGGCCAAATTCCAGCGTATTTTAATGCTTGAGCCTATATAGTTGTTATGAAGTTCTGGTTGAAGGTTTCGTCGAAAAGCAGATTTTGTACCACGGTTGCTGTGCTTGATATCAAAACCAAATACTAATATGATCTAACACGGACTAATCCTGTTTCGAAATGAACAAGCAACTGCAAATCTTGCCACACGTCAATACTTTCAGTTCAGTTTGCAGCTACGAAAAGCACTGCAATAGTGTAACATTATGTAACTGTTTATTATTTGTTGGTGTTGTTGCTGTTGCACAGGCAGGATTAAGGGGGTTGTATTGGATTTGTGACATTTAGGGACTGGGCAGGCAGGAACACTCTATATCGTCTGAATTGTTGTCGCTCACTCTGCCAGGTTCGTCTCTGCGGGAGAGCACAAATGGCTGCAACAGACTGGTCTTGTCATGCTGCTACCTCATGGCTACATGGGACTTGACCTTAGATGTGAAATGTTGTGAAATGTTGTAAATAGATAGTCAGTGTCAGAAATGTCATAGGCACTGTCGTTCCTACATTCTGAATGGTTGTTAAGTATGTTTGGCTGTTTGGATACGCTGCTACCTTTTGACCCGGATGGTGGCACATCACGCTTTTCCATATGGGGGGCAACCCAGGATTGCAACCTTACCATCCTTACCTGTGAAGGTCTTTTTGTGCATCACACGAGATGTTTTGGTGCCCATAGGAGTCGGTGTGCGTTTGGATTGGCTTTCTCAGGACAAGGTGCTGAACACTCATCCTGTCGACTTGAACGCTTTCTCCAGCTAAGTACACTACTCAGAAGCGCAAGGGTGGTGTGTAATTGACCCTTGCGCCCCGTGATGCCCGTGTCCCTGTCAGTTGACCCATAAAATGCTTACGTTACATCTACTCGTGCCTTACCTCTTCTATTCCTTGACAAGGCGACGATGACGAAGATGACATTCCAGCCTTTGAAAATGATTTTGGACGCAACCAAGTCCAAAAAGCAAACTGGCAGGCACGACGAGAGCATGACAAGGAAGCAGCGTGAAATAGGAAAACCCTTTTCCAAGGTTGATTTGTACTCGAGTCAGTGAACGTCAGTGAACGAATCCTTAGCGTGAAGCACACTTTGGGGTGTCAATGTATTTTCAAGTTTTTCAAGTTGGAGTCAAACGAGCCCTGAGAGACAGTTCCAAAGCCTCAAAACCCACTGATGCAGAAGTCATTTGAAGTGCAGGTCATGAACATCTCTACACCTGCGAACTACTTCCACGCTTTGCGCCGTCAGCAACATCGTGACTTCCGGAAGCCCATGGTCCTGGCATCACCTAAGAACCTCTTCCGCTTGCGCCAGTGTCTGGTCAAGAAAGTGTAAAATTATGATAACAATTACAAAAAACGATAAGAACAATGATCAGATAATATAATAATATATAATATATATAGATGATTATAGATGCATAATAATGCGTCGTCAAATGCAGAATCATGGAGAAATCATGTTGTTTTTCTTATAGCTTTAAAATGCTTTAAAATCTATGATGAAATTTCCATCGGTAGCCGGCCATCAAATCAATAGAGCTTGAAATCAATTGAAATCATGTAAGCGCCAGCTTCCCTAGCGCTTGGTTGTCCTGAACTGTGACTTAGTGGCTTTTGGTGTGATGATTTGAGAGGCCGTGTTGGAGGCCATATCCATTTCAACAGCACCCAGCACGTATGGCAGCCAGACCACCATACTTGCAGCAGCAACACCTTCCCCAAAAGCCTGCGTGCAGCGCCAATCGTGGTGGCCATTGCAACGACAACCTGTCCCAAGCATTTATATATATAATATAGTATAATTGTGTATATACTGTATATAATATATATATATATTATAATATATATGTTGTATGTATATATCCTGAGTCGCTGTGAATTATTCTTACCATTCTGACTTTTATGATATGTACAGAACAGTGAGCGTTCCAAGATTTCACGAGCAGCTCCAAGTTTTCTCCTCGCCGTGAGCCTCTAGAGTCTGTCGGGTGCACTCTTGACATGAAATGTTTCAAGCTTGCATGTGTTGTTTCCAAATGAATGTGTGTGTATCATGCTTGCCCTGCTCGTGCAGTTGTAAACGTTTCTTGGGATGTTTGTGAGAGGATTGCTCATTGAATCTGTCAAGGTGTGTGAGTAAGCTGAGCGAGATGGGTCCTGGATCGCGTTTTCGACGTTTAATTCCTGAGCGTGATCAAAAGATCGCTGATAACCCCGAGAAGGCCTCCGAGGGTCCTCCGGGGATCAACATCACTAGATTATACTGGGGTAACGAAGGTGAACTAGGTTCCAGACTGGTTGGAGGTGGAAAAGCAGAAGGAGGATGAGCTGCCATGAACTGCCATGAGCTGCCATGAGCTGCCATGAGCTGTCAAGTTTCGCAGTGGGGAAGCACCAGATGAAGTTTTTTCTTGATGTAATATTGATGCAATTGGGTGCTTCTGTCCAGTCCAGCAGGTGACCAGGCTCGTGTTTTGCAGTGGCAAGCTGTACTATGAGCTAGTTGCTGAGCGTGAGCAGTTGCTTGCTTGCACTAGTCAACCACTTTGGAAGGGAGGCAGCACACAAAGTACTGTAGCTGATGCGCACACAGGATTTCCAAGCATTCAGTTTTATGCACATTGATTCTACGATTTTGCAGTCCTCATCGTTTTTTATTTGCACTTGGACATGTTTATTTGACGGCCAGCATGGTTCGCGGGCCACCGACTCGTGTCCAAAAACATGCAGAAATGTTTAAGATGTTTGAAAGATAGGAAACTGAAACTAACTCTGTGTTTGTGTAATTTTGATTTAATTTTGTGTATATGTGGCATTTTTCTGAATGTTTCTGCGCCTACAAGGGAACGCTTTAGAACAGTCTGTGATTGAGCTCGGCTCTTCCGCCACCGTAAGGCTTGGCTTGGACAATGTTGCGATCGTGACATTGGAGCAGATTGCACCATTCCCATTTGATCGTGTGAAGGCACTGACCATCCATGAATTATGCAGGATGTGCAAGATTCAGATATGTGAGGTTTTGTGAGTTCGGCGTTCTAAGCAGTTCTTGACAGGCCATGCTAGAGATGTACCCAAATGTGGACATTGGAGATGGCATTCATCCTGGGAATGCTGCTTGGCAGGGTTCATTGTGTCCTGTGTGAGCGTATGATCATGGACCCTAGCGGGGGGGTAAGGGGGGGGTGTAAGTAGCTTATCATATAAAGGTTTATTAGGGGCTTCTGTGTAAGGCCCTTATTAGAAGCTTAATAAAATCTTAATAAGCGCTTATTAGAAGCTTAATAGATG
>Ga0126342_10011469_pt1 | contig 15840 bp, 13 predicted proteins | sample Cyp1metagenome_FD_92528 | JGI IMG/M metagenome (GOLD analysis project Ga0126342, IMG submission 92528) | Coral microbial communities from Lord Howe Island, Old Settlement Bay, Australia - Cyphastrea 1 metagenome | ecosystem: Host-associated > Invertebrates > Cnidaria > Coral ... | reverse complement strand
ATAGTATATAATAGTATAATAGTATATAATAGTGTATAATAGTATATAATAGTATAATAGTATTATAGTATATAATATTATATAATATTATATAATAGTATATAATAGTATATAATAGTATAATAGTATATAATAGTATATAATAGTATATAATAGTGTATAATAGTATAATAGTATATAATAGTATAATAGTATATAGTAGTATATATATTTATTTTGATTATCAATAATAGGGTATATTGTCAATATCAATAATAGGGTATATTATCATTATTATAATAGTACTATTATCAATAATAGGGTCTATAATAGTAGTATCCTATTATTTGGGGATAACCAATTTGTAGACCTATGTTGATGATAATCCAAGAAATAAACGGATTGGTCTAAGAGACTACAGTAATACCCAAATCCAGATATACAATCAATATTCCACTATTGGCTGCCAATTTTTGTTGACTACAATAATCCAAGAACGGGGAATCCCAAACTAAACCAACCAGAAAAACTCATGGTTCATGATACAGGGATTTATTTCACACTGCTCAATTGTAGGGGTTATTCCCAACTCATGGGGGGGTTATAACATGCGACAAAACCATGATTGATGATACAAACAATCACCTCAGTTGGGGTTATATCCCAACAGAAAGGGGGTTTAGAACCATACTATGGTAAAAAGCAACCTCAACTGCACCTTGAAGTAGGGGTTTCTGGTAAAACTTCCCATCATCTACCCTCTGGTAAATTAACATAACTATGGAACATCACCATGTTTAATGGGTAAATTAACTATTTCTATGGTCATTTTCAATAGCAAACTGTTAAATTACCAGAGGGTATGGAATTTGATCCACTGGTCGCAGGCGACATTCCCCAGCGCTTGGACTTCTTCAGCCGCATGTGTCGACAGTTGAACGTGCCTTGGCAGTGGCGCCCCTGAAACCACGGAACTCCAAGAAAATGGCCACTCGGGATGTGAATGTATCCACAGTATCAATACCTAACCTGCCAGAAAACCAATTTGATATGAACAAGACACAACTGGATGATACTGTATGTATCATTACATATTTATTTTCCGTTTGGCTATGTTTAATCATGTTTAATCCCCCTTCTTGTTGGGTAAGATGGGTAAGATCTCCACAAAGTTTTCGAGTGCTTGAGACATTGTTAAACCACCATGTGGGTTTGTTTGAAAATAGAGTCCTGTACCCCATCCAGTGGTTTATCATCATGTCTCCTCTATATGATTTTGACCAGAATAAATACCGCCCCATTTTCAGACATCCAAATATCGTATGGTTGAATAGTTACTATCCCATTGTAGCCCATGGTGTTCTGTAAAGTTATATATTAAATTATATCCCATGATATCCAGTTAGACTTCACTATACTTGTGTAATGTATATATATACATACATACATATACGTATATATCTATATATAATGGGTGTGTGTGTGATGTCATGGCTAGGTGTATACTTATACACATAATACACACACACACTATATATATATATATTACATACACATTTTGTGTCACCCGCTGACAGGTGGTGATTTTGGCCATGGAGTACCGTGGCTTCGGTCGATCCGACGATGCGGAGATCTCGGAAGAATCCATGGCGACCGTGGCAGCGATAGTGGGAAATCCCCTATCAATGAAGGTCTTAATGGGGAAATGATGAATAATGATGGTTAACGATGGTTAATGATGGGTATATAACTATGATAGAGGAACATCCCCTATAAATGGAAATCATTTTTGGAAAAATGATGGTGAACAATGGTTATACTATATGGGTAGAAAAAATAATAGATGAAGAACGCACAACTGGAATTAATGTGGCAATGCCACAAACCTACCATTTGGGAATGAGTTTGACCACCTATTTATCATTTTATAATGATGTCAGGTATGGTTTATCATTGGGTTTACCACATTATGGGATCCGGGTCTGTCTGAAAATTCGGAATAGCTCAACACTTGCTATTTTTCTAGGGAAAATGCTGAAAAACCAGAGGATACCAACTCATATAAGCAACAAAATAGGGATGAATGGTGGACACATGGGGATTTATAACCAACAACAATAGGGATATTAATTATTATGAGATATCATGGGATAGACAAGCAAGAGTACCCTGTTTTCAGACATACCCACAATTTGGACTTTACCTGCGTACAAGAGTTTTTGATTCATAGCCAGCCGATGGTTTTCCATCCTTACCTTGGATTCTCATGCCTCTCAAAGACTTACATTTTTACTTTCTTTTTCAGAGGGGCGATACTATAATATTGCTTGTTTATTAGGCGCTATATTTTCCGTCGGTCTTTTGGAAAATGAAGCCATTCGACACATATGTTCAGGGAAGTATTCCGAGTGGCACGGGCCAAGCATTGTGAACGATGCTTGGGTGTCAGGCATGCAACATCATGGCCGACACCAGTTTCTTCTCGTTCTATAGATATACCATATGTTCCTAATATTTTCCTACATTTGGAATCAATCATGTGGGCCATTGTTTGGCGCACATCTTGATACATCTACCAGGCATGGAGCATTGTGTTCTTGCAGCCTGGCTCAAGATGGGCCCTTTGGCTTGGCCATGGCGAGTCCCATGGCTTTCGAGGCGCCCGGCACGGTGCCGGGCTATGCGGACAAGGTCAGCGCGCGACTCTTGGCCAATGACATGGCGTCACTGATGGAGTGGACTCATCTGCGCGAGAGCTCGGTCACAGAGCACATTGATCAGATCTTTGCCATGGCGGCAATGGAAGACACTGCAGGTGAAATCAGGGCGGTCTCCAGTCATTTTGAATGTGGAGAGTTATGGTTCATTGAACTTGATGAGACGATAAGTGTATCTCTGTGTAATCGAATCATATCTCCAGCTCTAAAGGTACATGTTGTGAATGTGTGTTCTATTTTTTGACAAGAACACTCAGGAACACTTTCATACTTTCTTTGACCCAGAATTTTAGACATATTTTTCTAGACTTCTTCCCTTCTGAAATTTAACTTCATGCTGGTCCCAACAGGGGTTTGTTGAACGCTGTAGGGAGGGCATCGATGGTGCAGAATGCCATAGAGGAGCAAGAGAAGTTCCTGAAAGAGAAACGGGCGCGAAAGAGTGTGACTTTTCCAGAGAGGATGGGAGAAGTTGATCCGCGTAAACTGTAGGAATTCAATGGAACTCATAGGTTAAACCCCGGTTAAACCCCTCTACTTGGGGTGAGTTTACCAAGTTGTATGTTTAGAGAAACCACTGAGATGTGTTTTTACTTTCTTTTAACATCTTTTAACCCTCTACGATGCTGTGTGCCACCTTCTTGGAACTGGATTGGAAAAATCATTCGCCGGAAGCAGGAAACGTTGTTTGTTGATGTTTTTTGGAGGTTAAACACCAGGGCTTCCGCCTGGAGGAATTTCCCTTAAAGCGATCCAGTGAAACTCCATCTTTCATCTGCTGATATTTGGTTGGTGGCTTCATTTCTTGTTGGTTTTCCCCCGAATTTTGTTGGAGACCCCCAAAAAGAATCAAAAAGAAATACCCTCTGGTAAATTAACACTTGGACCCTGAAAATCATTGAAAATCACCCATTTATGGTGGAAACTAGTCTTCCAACCCCTATCTGGCAGGGTCGATGTTAATTTACTGGAGGGTAGATCCAGTACTAAACCATACTAAACCAGTGTTCTAGAGGGCTATTCTTCAGGGAGAATTCCCATGAGATTTTAGGGATGACCATCCAAGAGAATTGGCACTCAACGCATTTGCCCAGGCCATGCATCACGAAAAGGCTATGGTTTGTTTGTCATTTGATGAATATACACGTGTTTGGAAAGATAGGCTATGGTGAAAGGTGTCCGAATCTTTATTTCGGAGACTTCCAGCGTTGCTCTGTTATCCACTTTTATTGTTCTCAAATAAAGTATAATAAAGTAATGTAATGTGGTTAAAACAATAATAACACACCCATTTGGAATGGTGAAAACAAAACCTATTTATGGTGGTTCGAGGGACAGTTTATTATTATTGTTTTATCCACATTTATCGTATTTTTTCCCCCTACTCTTGTCCAGATTCTCTCCCAAGACGACTGACTCCAAAGGTGGGTATTGCCACCAAGCTGCCTTCCGTTTTCTGAGTTGCTGGTTCACCTCTACATTGGTTGTTTTGAATTTCAGTTTTCACTGGTAAAAGTCTGGTTGTTGTTGGGTTGTTGAGTTGAAATCGCAAAACAACATGAATTGAACCTCTCCCATTTTTCCGTACTTTTTCCCAAGTTGTTCTCCTCCAAAAACGTTGGACTTCCGGCCGGCTTCCCCCCACCGCCCCGCCCGAGCTTCAAGGTGAAGCTGGTCCGTGCGGCCCAGAAGGCCTTGGAGGTGGCGCGCAAGAACAATGGCGGCTACAACAAGGCGAAGGCCTTAGCCGCTGCTGCCTTCGTGGAAGTCTCGGAACTGAAGACCAAGTGGAGCTTAGTGCAGACCTTTCAGCAGAAACAGGAGATGGGATGGTGGGATGATGGCCACCAGGGATGGCATGGTGAAATTTTGGATGCAACATGTGAAGGAAAAAAACATTATTCATGATTCTATGTGCATATTTATTTGGCTGATAGTTAGAAACTATCAGCAACAGGAGCTGGTGTTACATAGGATCATGGATGCTGGAAGATAGTTGATGTACAGTGCAGTATGTGATTTTATATTTATTTATGTTTTGTTGGATAAGTCTGAGATGATATTTTTCCCAGCATGCCAGCAGGTGTGTCATTTTAGTGTTTATTGAAACAGATAATTTTGGACCTGGAAGGGTGATAGGTGCTGCATGCTGATGATGTTGCTAGATATTGAATTTGAAGTAGACTAGGCGTAGCTTAAAAGTTTGAAGATAGCTCCTGAATATTACAATCGCATTACAACCAGTTGCAAATCCTTATGGTACATGGCTTTCTTGTTTTCCCATGGTCCTGATTTCAGATCATGTTGGTTTGCCTCTTCCGCAATGACTTCGATTAAAAAGAACATGTTCGAACCTCCCTAACGTCCTGATGTCGTGCGACAGGATGCCTTGAGGTTTATTTTCCAATGTCAAGCTTTCGAGTACCGGCCGAGTGGCCATGACGATTTCCCGCGCTTTCAAAACAGCAAGGACTGGGATCACACGGGGCTGTCCCCGCACAGGGTGTCAAAATTCTTGGGACCTTAGTATCATATTCTTGTTGGTTCAATGCATTTCAACGCCCATGTTTGATCGTCATGTCAAATCCAAATCTTGCTGGGCTTTAGGGTCTATTTTTGAAAGTAAATCCCCATTTGTGTTGGTTCAATCCGAGTATCAGTATATTGCCCAAATCCAACTTTTAGTTGGTCTGAATCTTCATTTCTAATTTGTCAAACTAAAGTTGAATTTCACTTTTTTTTCGCCTGGGTCACGTGACATCTCCATTTTCCCCCTGTTTTTGCATTCTCAATCGCCATTTTCCATTCATCAACTATCATCAACTCCATGTTTAGCTCAGTTGAACCACCTTTGAACCCCCCACATTTTCCCATCGCACCATAGGCCCCTGGGTAGGACGCCATCGCCTACGTTCTGGCGCTGGACCCTGCGCCCGAGGAGTTCGTCTGCGTCGAGCCGCTGATGAAGCGACGGCTACGGCTGCGCCAGGCCGCGCCGAAGGAAACCAAGGAGACGGTGGCGCAGCAACGTGCCTTGGACCTTGGGAAAAGTCAGGTGGGGTGGGAGCCCCTGTGTTGGGTGACAAGTCCCATAGAACTAGATGAACTATAGATATATAATGATATATATATATATATATATAATGATATATAATATAATGATATATAGCATAAAGCCTAAGGATTGGAGTTATAAAGCAACTTAGCCAATCTTGGCAGGTAGTCGTGATAGCCTATCCCCAGTTATGGGTAAGTCTCATGAAATTTCCCATTGGGATCCTTATCAGATCCTATTCTAGCACAATTTTTGGTGGTTGAATCACCAGTTTGGTTGGGTTATATCAGTCATACTCCACCCATCAACTAGATATAGTTTTAAAAATCCATAAAACATAAACCAACTTAGCTAACTATGGGGCACCACCTTGAACAAGTGGTGATACAAGTATATTATGGTACGTATATTAAATATTATTAAACAACGGCTGGAATCTGGGGAACCCAGTTTCGCATTTTTCTTCAACCATTTGGGTCTGTCCAAACATGGGAAAGGATGATAGTGATGATAGTGATGGGAGCTGGTCGGTAATGGTGGGTATGGGGGTAAATGATGAATCAGTGTGTGGATCACATCATTATTTCGCCCAAATTCTGGGGCACATGTTGATTTTGGCCATACCTTAAACCATCTTAAACCACTGATCCTAAGGTCGCCTTGGAACAACAATAAAACGCCGTTGGACTTTTGGGAACCTGGGTTTCCCCATCCCCTCCCAGGTGCCAAGGCCACCCAACGCATCCTCATCGGCCACGCCCGGCGCCCAGCGGGTGAGGAGGACCGTCCGTGGCTCGTGGAGGCGGCCGGCGACATCTTCGCCACGCCGCCGCTGCGGAGCTTGTCGGAGAAGACGGCGCAAAGGCGCTGCTTGGGGGGAATTTGGGGAATTTGGTGGAAAATTGTAGGGGAAAATCATGGAAAATCAGATGATTGATTTAATTATTTATTATGATTGTTATAATTTTCCACATGATTTCATTTGTATATAATTGATTATAATTTTAATTGTATGCCCCGATTTCGCACAGGCCCATATGGTGAATAATGGCAGGGCCCACTTTGCAGCATCATTTTTTTGGGGGGGTTAGGAATGGGATCTGGGTGAATAACCATGGGGTTTTCTTTAACTTCCGTTTTCCAGTAAGAGAACCAGTAGAATAGATTCGATCTTTCTGGAGCTGAAATGGCTGAATTCGAGCTCGCAAAGAGTTCACCTTCATTGGTGAGCAGGAAATTGTGTAGTTTATAGAGTGATTATTGAATATACTATTGACGAATATGTGACGAATATGATTCTGGAGTTGGAGGATGGCCATTTTTCGTGATTGGAAGATGTTCGAGGCAAACATGAGGTCCAATTCCATGGTTTTGGAGAGACTTTCCGGGGCTTGAACGGAGCCATGTTCTGCTGAAGATCAAAGCATCCTCCAAGACGTCAACGGATGTGTCTGAAAAGGGGCTTAAGTGTATTTCAAATGGTTCTTTTTGGGATCCACCCATTTTAAGATATTTTAAGAACCCCCCAAAAAAAGGCTATCCCAGCACCATGGAGTCATATGGCGCCATAGCTCAAAAAAGCGATACCCCTGGATCTGGAAACAGAGCATGCCAATTTTGGGGAGTATTCATCTGGTTACCCATACCATCTTTTAAAGTGTGTTTAAAGTGTGTTTAACCATAATCCATCAGAATCATAATCATTCATAATCCAACTATTATTTTTTTTGGCTTTATCATGGTTTGTACATGTTTGTACTATTTGTACTATGAAAATTGTGTATGATTCTCTGCCAGAGTACAGCACATTTGCATGTCACCATCGCAACTGATGGGGATGCCGAGGTACTACATCGCCATCCCTCCGGAAGTGGAAAAAAAGGTGCTCACCGAAGGCGATCGTTGACTGGGTCATGGCCATGACTATTGGATGCCATTAGAACATCACGAATTAGTGGTGACACCGTGGTGAATCATCACTTTCCCCATGAGTCTAGCATAATTTATCCAATCTAAAGATATCTAAAGCAGAATCCATCCATAAACCAGTCATCCAGCCTTTTTTGGGGAGTTTTGGGCCTTTTTGCAGACCCACCCAAGCACCAAGCACCTGCGGGCCAGGCTACCACCCCACGAAGCGCAGCTCGGTGCCCGTCTCGGCGTCGCCCGCGCAGGCGCTGGCGGCGTATCTGAAGGTTTTGCGCCGCAGCAAGGAGGAGCGGGCTGAGGTGGGATCTGGGGTGATCTGGGGATGTTCTGATGGGGATTTCTATGGAGAGTTCTGGATGATCGCTGGAATCTATGATAAGAATGATAAGCCATAGAATTCTCCAAGATCACCAGATTCATACGAGGACCATCCCAAGGATCGTAAGTGGTTAGCAACTGGGCTTAGTTCACCGATTTCGATTTGTGGGATAATCCACGAAGAAAGGGAACTGGGATTCCATGGATTATTCCATGGATGATTTCATGTTCTCCAGGGGTCTTGGCACAGATTCTCTGGATTGGAAGCAATTCCAATGGTCCAATGGTTGGAACATGGGAATCTGTTGGGGGTTGTGGTTACTGAAATGCGGATCCGAGATCCACTAGGTTGATATCCCCAGAATTCAGTCCTGGTCCTGAAAGCCTCAAGTGATGGTTTGTTGGTTAATGGGGATGTACTGTACCAGTTGGGGATAGTCTGTGAAGATATTCTATGGGCATTTTGTTGGGGATATTTTGTTGTTGGGATATAATAGGGGGCTACATATGGGCTACAATCGCAGTGGCTGCGAGAGACCCCTGTTGGCTGCATAGTGTATACCATTCCTGGTTAGTGCTTTGGAAGATTTATTCGTGTCCATCCAATTTGCATCTAGTTGGCATGATAATCCTAAATGACGACGAATAGATTTTAATTATGATATTTTATGGGATATGATGCGGACATAATGGGGATAGCATGATATTATGGGCATCAATATAGCCAACAATGTGAGCAGCAGATACAAAGGTTAGCTACTTGGGATTCAACCGTTGCTTACATCGGGTTTTGCAGTATTGCAAATATGGGTATAAGTTTGATGAATGCTTGTTTGTTGATGATTCTGAGGGGGGTCATACTATCCAAAACATATGCAAAAGTAAGGTAAAACTAAATCAAACTGGAATAAATAGCGGGGTACCATTTCAGATTCAACATGAATAGTTGAACATCTTAACATGGAGCAAACATGACCAAAGCGTATTCTTCTCGATGATCAAAAAAAGATGACAATTTGTGTGCGAAAACCGGTGGACCAGGCTTTTGATCCGCAGCCAAAATTGACCAAATCTGTTGGTAGGTAGCCCATGTTTAACCCAGACTCCCGTGTAGGAAAATCTTGGATTACACTAAGAATACATTGAGCGTTTTAACAACACATCGCAACACAAGAATGGGCAGACATTGCGGACAAGTAGGAAATCATCCGTTTTTGTAATTGCAAAGAAATGGTTTGCAGGCAGATTCATCGGAGATTAGTGGGCTCCCAGTTCTTATGGTTTTCGCCATCTATGATCTTCACCGACAGGTGGACAAGAAGAGAAAAGAGAATCAAAGCCAGAGCGAAGACAGTCTCTTGAGCCCATGATACCGGGAGACCGGATTCTATGCCTCGTGAATGATGTGAATGGGACAAAATAAATGAACATAAAGATTCAGCAATCAATTTTGGGGTGAGGGCTATGGCTCAAGAATGGTCGTACAAATGGACCCATCGACTTGCTCATTTAGATATTCTTAGTCGAATTAGTAGTGCTTTAGTGTTGAACCTTTGTGGTCAGGATTTTGACCCCAACCAAAACTACGGAGCAAATTGTAGTGACTGCATTGGCTGACCAGCTATCACCAATAGAACCTGAAAATTTGGCTTCACCAACTTAGATTCACCTGAAGAGTTTTCTGACAATGCATGAACTACATCCAAATCGTTCATCAATTCTACATGTTTTTTTTTTCTGTAGTTTGCACTGTTTGCACATGACTAAATGACTATATATTATCATTTGTTGGTAGTAACCCATTATATATACGCATATATATATAGCCACATGATATTCTCGTTCCCCGTCCCAAATGGTTGATAATCATCCCCCATTTCTGGCAGCCAAATCACGTGAATTAGATGCCCTGTACAAACCCAGAAATTATCCCCGGTTTTTGTTAATTGAATGTGGTCATATCATCACCGTAACTCAACAAAAACAACTCGCCGCAACTCGCCACGTCTGGACAAAGCCTATAATTACAAAATGATCAAAATGTAATCAGCTAAATTCCGCATCCATCGGATGGATGATTCTCACTTGAGGCAAGTTTTGATCATGTTGATTAGATTGGATCAGAATACAAGGTGCCCCTCAGTTGTAAATTGGTTTCTAAACCCATGTAACTATAGATGTGTCCACCACAAATCCAGTTGCAAACCAATTTCCTGATTGTGAAGCCACTATCAATCCACCAGATTGGTGGCTAAATCCATCTAACTTCCATTTTTTTTGCATATTTTTCATGGTTTTCCCCACCTTTTTCTTTAAACAAATAGGTGCTGGGGAACCCACTCCACAAGGTGGTGCCTCCTAGATAGCTAAGTTGGTTTATAACTCCAATAACTATGGTTTATAGGTGATATATCTATAGTTAATGGGATTATAAACCAACTTATAACTGGGGGGCACCACCTTGCACCCAAGGCTTGGACGATCGCCTGTGGGACCTCTGGGAATGGACCTCGGCGCACGAGCTCTTCCCCGTCCTCAGCGAGGACCAGCGCGGCGTGCGCGCGGCGGTGCTCGGCGTTCAGGTGCCTCCAGAGATGATGATGGATGTGGTGACGCACCCGCAGGGGGGAACCTCAGCAGCTTTTTAGAAGATGAAACACACACACATACATACATAATATATATATATACATAATATATATATATATACATAATATATATATATATATATATACATAATATATATATAGTTATATATATAGTTATATATATATACACTACTGTATATATATATATATATGTACATAGATTAATGTTCATTCATGTGTTTTTTTAATCAAACAAGTAAGGTTTAACGTGTTTCATATTTGGTTGCTTTTTCAGCACCAAATATGGCGTCTGAACATTTTTTTAAATGTGACTGTTGGAATATATGTTCTATGGTAGATGAACATATCAACAGTGAGATGTCTAATTTTTCTACAATATGTTCTATGGTAGATAACACAGGTTTGTCTACTGTAGGTAAAAACGGTAAACACCATGGTTTCCTGCAAACTTTCCAAGATCTCCAACCATGCATAAGCAGAGTCAAAGACTTTTGCTGCCCAGGATTTCTGATCCGCACCAAGGGTCAAGCGCTCCCCGGCAGCTGCTTCTCGCGGGTGAAACGCAGCGACGCACCCTGAAGGGGTGAAGCAAAAAGGATATCCATGTGCGGCGGCGGAGGGCATTGGATTAACTTTCAATCGTATGATTTTGTTGTTTCCCATTTCTTGAACTGGAATGATGACCCATAAGTTAGTCTCTTCTTTTCAACGAGGGTTGTTAACCACCAATCAGAATTGAATTGAGTTTTTTTTTGCAGGAAATCATTGATGTTTTACCATCTAAATCCGTTCTTTCTCGATTCCTAGGAAGGATGTCTTGAGTTGTTCTTCGCAAAGATAGTGAGAGATATCCAAGCCATGTTCATTGCCTGTGGTTCCTTCCTCGCGTAAGCTCCGACAACAAGAATAGCCACAACATTGGGCTTGTCCAGCGGGGGATCCCCCATTCTATGGCCATTGGAAGGCGAAACAATTGATGATCAAACCCCAAAGAAGTACCTCTACTTAGGCAGGATCCCCAAACAGATGTGGGTTTTCTTGGATCACCACTTTGCGAAAAGTAGGGTAACATTGGTGAAGCCAAAGTGACAAAGACGTCTTTTTTTTTTGGCGGGACTGCTCTCTGCGATGCCCGGACCCGAAAGTCACTACTTTCCAGAAATCAACCCCTACCCTCTTGTAAACATACCTGGTAGAGATTCCCCAGTGTTCCATAAAAAGTTGAATAATTGGATAGATGTATAAATACAAATAAATATGCAACAATATGTATATCTATATCAATACATAATATATATATATGTGATATCATCTACATTGATCTACAAATAGTGCGCTTTTCTGTTTTTCTGTTGCCAAGGTTAGATAACTGGGGATGAAAAGTGTACGCGGCTTCTCAGGTGGAAGATGCATCCTGTGCCTACCAATGGCTGGTCAACTATGCTGTTGTGGACCGGGCGGGAGAGAGCAGTCCATGCGTAGAACATATATATATATAATATATTATATATATAATATAATATATATATATATATATATATATGTATTTATATGTATATATATATACACAAGGTGGGGCCCCGCTAGATAGCAAACTTGACTTATAACTTCAGTAACTAGGGTTTATGGGGAATATAGCTGATATATCTGATACAACTATAGTTAATGGGGTTGATAAACCAACAAACACAACTGGCGGGGCGGCGGGGCGCACCTTGTATATATCTTGCTTGATTGTGATCCCTGCAACACCCAACCAGTGACAGCACCAGTTGCTCAATGGCCAGTCTTTGGAGTATCCCCTGGCCATTGAGACAAATCCACATCATATTTAGCCTTATGTCATTTTCCAGCTAAGATGACCATAAATTGGGAGTTACTATAGCCATATCATCCCATGACATCCACACGAACACGGTAGGAAACCCACAACCATCAACTTCATGGGTTTCCCAACTTTTGTGTCATAGATCATGGTTGGCTTCCCCAGGTTTCAGCTGGCAGGACTCCTCTCAAGTGGATCCGGAGCAGATCTACGTCTTCGGGCGCTCCTTGGGGGGCTGCGTCACAGCCCCTTGGATCCGAAATCCGAAGGCCTTGAGCGACACGGAGATAGCAGGGATAACATGGGGATATCAGGCAGCAGAGTTATGGGAGACAAACGGGAAAAATATGGGATGTAAAAGCAGCATGATTCAATGATAATGATTCCAATATATTCCAATGATGATATGAGATGATATGAGTCTGTCTCTGGAGGATGGGACGCCTATTGATAAACCTGTTTGCTATGTGATGCTGTGATAGAGACCAATTTTAACGGAGGTTTTGTCACAGACATCACACTGTGGATCATGAAAACACACACTTCACCATCATGTAGAGCAGGGATTTCGCAGCGAAGTCGCGTAGCCACTGATTCAGGTATTGGAACTAGTTGTGATCCAAATATTTGGGGACATCGACGTTGCAGACTCTTATTCTTATACACCTTCCAAGCGTGGCCCTTGGAAACCCGCATCGTTCTTAGGGTTTCCACCAGCTTTGTGCTTGCATGCTCCGTAAACAACCTTAGTCCATCAATAAATTATGGTACATACTGTTTACATACTGCATGATTTAAATCCTCGCTGAGCAACTTGGTCCAAGTTTCTAAGTGAGGATAACTTGGTTGTATCACTTATTTATTAGTAGATATTTGAAGTATATAGACGTTATATATATATATATAATTATATATATACAATATAAAATTGTATCGATCTATATGTATATGTGTGTATACATATATATATATATACTGTATATCATATCTTTCTCATCGCTACCTCCCAACTCTGACATCCCAGGTGCGCCTTGTGTCATGGCTGCTGGGCGTGGACGGCTCCGCCAGGTCTCCGCCGACGGAGACGGAGACGTCGTCGACATCGTCGACGTCGTCGAAGCTGCCGCTGCCTGCAGGCGTTTGGGTCGGTTTCATGGGGATTTCATGGGGATTTCATGGGGATTTATATCATCTTTATATGGGATGATAGTTTTTAATGATATTGATATAGATCCTTTTTTTTTGGGTTGATGAATTTATGGTGGATCTTTTCATTATTCTGATGTCTTACGTTTTGTCTCACATTCTGACATTTTATAAGGTGTTCTTTCTGGCAGTTGATCTGGCATTCTATCCGACATTTTATTTCACATTCCATCTGCCACTATATGTAGCACTTAGTTGGCATTCTATCTGAAAAAAAATATCACATCAAACATCCAACATTGATTTCAGTAGTTCCCCACTATTTTGGTGATTCTCTTTGTATGTTTGGTGACCTCCTTTGCTTTGTACGAACTAGGCCCTTCCCCATGGATAAGCATAACACCACCCTCAGGGTTTATTGCGATCGCGGCATGATTTGAATCCATCTAAATTTAGTAAGCACAAGCTTTAAGATCTTTAAGCACGATGTTTGTAGGTCATTTGTACCCATATTTGATGGATCCAAACGAAAAGAATGAGTTTGTCTGAACATGGATGAACATGGGATGGGGTACCTCAACAAAATCATTTTTTTTCAATGGTATACACCATTTTCATGGCCACCCAGATCATATCGTTTCATCTACTTATATATTATATTATATATAATAGCAATATAATCTTATATCCATCCATATCCACATATTATTCCCATAGTATCCCATACTACATTCCCGTGAAGTAGAGATGAATTTATATTGTTGTTTCACACGACCATCTCCAGGAGAAGTTGGATTTCAATCAATGTGAGCCATGAAAGTGCCCTGTTGATTGGTTATGAAATCAAGGATTATACTAGCTGTTTTGATGAGGATTGTGAACTAAACTGGGCCATAGGATAGTGAACTCTAGCAGGATTTCATGAGATGGGAAAGCAGGGAGCGGCAGGCATTGTACTGGAGAACTCCCCCAACTGCATCGCAGATGTGGCCACACACATGCTGCCCTTCCTGAGGCTGGGCCATTGTGATCTAAGCCACGAAAACGCGAAGAAAGTCGAAGTTCAGCAACAGAAATCAGTCAGACCAGAAAGCCATCAGAAAGCCAATCGTGACCTAGTGGCCCTGTGAGCAAAATCATCAGAAACCCTGGTGCAATGTGAGTAAAATCGACCAAAAAAGTCCAGATTTTTCCCCCAGTTCCCAGGTTGGTTCCCCGCAGTCTCCTCACCTGGCCCCTGCTCTTGGACGAGTGGCGCAGCAGCGATTGGCTGGACTGGCACCTTGGCAGCTGAGCCAGGGCTAGCTGTAAACTAACCAGGAGATGTGGGAAAAACCCATGGAAAAAACACCAGTTGTAGATCAGTTTCCAAGAAAAACCATGGGTTTTCCACCTCTATATTAGTTTAACCCAGGGTTTTTATGTCTTATAATTCTTCACGTCACACAACAATAAACAAAATATTTCATCTCCGACCGAGACTTTTCTATGTTCAAAATTCCCCAGGACATTTACTGTACCAACCCTTGGAGCGAGCAGTGGGAGCCATCAAAGAGGCCAAACATATTCTGCACGAATTATAATGACCTCATTGTGACGTCAATGGAATGCTGGGATTTGGATTTGGGGAATCATCCCCAAATGGCTGCAGTGTTCAGCTATGTTCAGGTTTGTGAACTATTCTGATTCAGCCAGAAATGTCGGAGATGTCCGAAAACATGTAGCCCCCATGATGATTTTTCATTGGAGTTTATATTCACAAATGTATGGTGCTTGGGTTTACTACACTTTACTCCGGATGAGGCACATACCTCTCAACCAAGTCTTGTAAGGGTAAAACAATAAGTACGCCCATCCTCCTATGAAAGAATCCCATTATATGGTCTCAAATACGTGGTTTCATCCCCCTACATCAATCTGACCCACATGAAGTCCATGGCGTTGGCGGATGCCGGTCTAAGGATTGGCCAAGTGCTGTCTCTTGGCACAGTTTTCATGACAGGTTTTTCCGTTGCAGCCAGAGTAAACTAACATAGGTGTGGAAAAACCATGGTTTCCCTCGGAATACGATCTGCAAATAACAAGTTTTCCACATCGAACTGTTCGTTTACAGAGGGTCAATTTCAAGCCTTCTTCGGTGCGGTTCAGGGTTCGTCTGTGCACGTCAAAAGTGGGTCGTTTGTGCACGTCAGACGGTTGGTCGTCTGTGCACGTTTTTGTTGTGTGTTTTTGTCATTGTATCTCTGTAACATGATTCTTCTT
>Ga0126342_10011468_pt1 | contig 15841 bp, 11 predicted proteins | sample Cyp1metagenome_FD_92528 | JGI IMG/M metagenome (GOLD analysis project Ga0126342, IMG submission 92528) | Coral microbial communities from Lord Howe Island, Old Settlement Bay, Australia - Cyphastrea 1 metagenome | ecosystem: Host-associated > Invertebrates > Cnidaria > Coral ... | reverse complement strand
TGTATTTCTTGTTGTCCCCAACCTCTCTGCCCTGACGCGCTCCCCCTTGCCGTCGGCCGGGGTCGGCGGATTTGACTTCTGCTGGTCTGCCATGCTGCTGCTGGTGGCTGCTCAGCAGCAGCAGTAGTAGTAGTAGTAGTAGTAGTAGCAGTAGTAGTAGTAGTAGTCGTGGTGGTGGTGGTGGTAGTAGTAGCAGTAGTAGTAGTAGTAGTAGTAGTGGTAGTAGTGGTAGTAGTGGTGGTAGTAGTAGTAGTAGTAGCAGTAGTAGTAGTAGTAGCAGTAGTAGTAGTAGCTGGCGGTGGCAAATTCTTGTCTTATTCCCTGGCGCGCTCCCCCTTGCGCAGCCGGGGTCGGCGGATATAGTTTTCCAGGTATGTATGTATGTATATAGTGTATATATATATATTATATTTATATTTATATATGTATATACATATATATTAGTATATGTATATATATATATCATATATACGTACCATAAATCCTAGTTAGTGGAGTTATAAACCAACTTAGATCAACTTAGCTAACTATCGGGCACCACCTGGTATGTATGAAACGTGATGTCATGGCAATTTCATCAGCATCATATCGCCAGCAAAATTGGACATTAAGATAATGAAACCAACTTCAATGTCCAGCAGATGTCCACTAGTTGGTTTCTAGCGGAATTTTCATTGGATGAATAGAAAATAAGCGAAATCGCGAGCATTTGGTGATGGGTGTTGCACTTGTTGAAAGGCAAATTGTGCACAGGGAGGCACCACAACTGTTAAGTCGTCAGGGTTTGCTTCACTAACTCTGTGCTATTGCTACTGATTTCAAAATGGGCCCGCTACTGAGATGTCCGAGATCAGATGATCAGATTCACTACGTTTCACTGACAAAACCTGTCGGGAACTCTATGGAGCTGTTGGACGATCCCTGCGAGACCTAATCTCAACTTGTACATCTCTACATCCAAGGCCAGTCATCAAAGAGACCATGGAGGTTGTCAGAAAGATCTAAGGATAACTGGACAACCCCCAAGAAAATGCAATTGTATGCTCACCAAGAAATGGGGATGCCGCGATGCCGATGAATACATCAAAACAGCATGTTCAACAAAAACATGTGGAACATGATGATACCGGTCCCTTAACCTAGAGTAAACTAATATAGATGTGAAACACCCAGCAGATTTGTAGGCCATTTTGCGAAAGTGAAACCCACATCTACAGTATGTCAACGTTGAACCCGTCCCTGAAATCAACATGCGTTTAGTCCGTCACTGAAGCCATGGGTTTTCCACCTATCTCCGGTTCTCAGGAGCCGTCCTTCTCCACAAGGCGCTGGACCAATTTCTTCTGATGGACATAGGTCAAAGTTCAAGGCCTCCAAACCTGAGCTGACACATACCCAAATTGTGATTACTAGGGAGGTCATATATTAGGTCTTGTACTATCTTGTACTATCCTTAACAGAAAAAAAAAGGCTTCCCTCGGCTTCCCCATTTACAGGAACCCCCACGCATTTTGATGGTATAAACCATGATTTCAGCTGTGGAGTTTCTCTTCAATTGAACCAATCCATAACAAAATCTCAAGGGATTGCGAATAGAAACCTTAAACATCACAATGAATCATAGGGTGTACGGTAGATATGATAATGATATATCATGTATCTGTAGTTTGAGGATGATTAAGATACAATGGTAGATATGAGATTAAGATATACTAAGTGGATAATAACCCTGTTTAGTAAGACCTTCAAGTGGTTTATCCCGTTAAATGGGTGAACTGACCCCAGTCACTAACATTTACTAACCACTTACTTAGTGGTATGATCGTCCAAGTTTGGGTTTACTAGTTTACTAAGAAGTTAGAAAAGTAATTTATCACTATTCTTGTAGGAATTGCTTTTCTATATTTGAGAGTTACTATACATGACTATGACATACTATGACTATATATACATATTATATAATATTATATTACATTACATTATATATATTAATTTAATATTATATTATATTATATTATATTGTATTATATTATATTATATTATATTATATACATCATACTATCTCCATATTTACTGGGCGCTATAACATGTTACATCGAAGCTGAGCTGGAAAATCCCTGGCAGGAGGATTTTTGTTTGCCACGTTGGATCAGGCAGCTGCAACACCTGCGCAAGGTGGACGGAGGCCTCTTCTCGGATGCGCCCAAGTGGCCCATGGAGACCAGCACGGCGCCTGCGTTGCCGTCAAGGCCGCCAGCGGTAATGTTTTCAAATGCGAAAAATGGCGAAGAACAAATTACAACCGTATCTAAACCATTCTAAAGCGTTTCTATTTGGGAGGAATAGGAGGAATGATTGATCATTTAAGTGTTGAATTTAATGTTGATATGTTTTCAAGGCGGGAAAATGAGATGAACATAGCTTTGGAACACCCAGGACGGTCTTTGTCATGGATCAGGCATCGTTGTCTCAGCCGCTCCATTTGGTCCAACACCGTGGGCTGCTACGAGATGTTCCCCGAGTTCTCCGAGGCTGGGGTAGAAATGGACCCTCAAATTGTTGTTTTTTCTGATTTAATAAAGTAAATCATGTTATGATGTAAGTGTACGGCGCAGGCCTGTATAGGTGAGATCATTTGACTATTGGAATTTGGAAGTCTGTTGAAGTTTGACACCAGATGATACATGATGGAATCGGTTTCTGTTTTCCCATTTGGTGTATCAGGACATAGAACAAGGTGGGGCCCCCGAGTTGGCGCAGTTGGTTTCTAACTATTATAATGTATATACATGCCATATATATATACACCATATGTATCCATATATTATATATATACAATATATATATATATATATACTGTGTATATATATATATATACACAGTATATATATACAGTATATATATATATATATACACAGTATATATATATATATACATACATATGTACATATATATATACAATTATATACAATTATATACTATATATATATGTATAATATGTATATATATATATATACACATTATAACCATAGGGTTTATGGTAGATATGATATATACAGCACCAAAGGAATGGCTAATTGGAGACCCTTAGCAAAGGTCACCAATTGGAAGCTATGAGGTATGGTTTGGACCACAGTTTTAATGTGATCGCAAGGTGAAGAGCCTGTATGGTCAGGATTCTTGACACGAAATGACAAATGACACGCATTTTGAACCCGACATGCCTTAAGGGGTTCCGATTGGCAACCCATTTTGTCTATGGCGCAATGACACCCCAAAAATGTTTTCGTGATGTTTGCTTTCCAATGTGGCCCAGTGTCTGTCCATGTGTCCCTGTGTCCAGGGTGTCCACAGGCCCACCATTCCCCCTGGGCTTGTTCGTCAAAACATATATATATATATATAATATGTATTAAATATACATATATATATATATATATGTAAATACATATATATATATATATAATATGTATATATATATATATATGTATAACAAATGGGAAAGCCTCAAGAATCCAGTGGTTCAATGTGGTCAATTAGTATTCTCATTTCCAATTCTTCATTTGTTTGACTCTGTTAGTGTAATTGTAACTCCTCATTTTCCACAGTAAAACCTATACTCCCCACGAGTCGACCATAAACTCGGCGCAGTTGAAGTCAAGCTTTGTAGACCACAAGCTGCCGCTTGGCTGTTCAACTGCCGGCGCTAGGTGATGAAAAACAGCCAACCCTCCGGTGATTTAACGTTGCTCTGAAAAATCACCATTTAGATCCATTTAGAATATCTAATCATATCATAAATCATCTATATCGGAATCTAATCATCTATAAATCGTTTTTTCAATCGGCATCTAATCATAAATCATCTACAAATGGGCCATTTTCCATGGCTAATTCTGTTCAATAACTATGGGTACAAGGCAAGCTGGTAGGATCATCATCCCGAAGAGGCCGATTCTCCCAGATTTGATTTGTGGATCACAAACCCCCTCCACTGCTGAGCATTTACACGATGGAACATGTTCGCGCGGTAGCCATGTTTGATTATCAGACGATAAGCCTCAAAAAGGGTTTGTCTGAAAATGTTGTGTACCCCTTTTTACCCAATGGTTTTGCTGATCAAATTATCCCTATCAAATGGCTATAATTGGGAATATACCCTATTTTCAGACAAACCCAAAAGACGCAAGACTTGTTCATTCACTATTTTGGGACTGGCCTGTCAGAATTCTGCCAAGGGGAACCTCAATCAGCCGAGTCTTAGGGGTTTGTTTCCTGTTGGTGGAATGGTGAAATTGATTTGAACGGTGGAATGGTCCAATATTCATTTTTTTGATGAAGTGCACCCCCTTCTCACCACTATCTATTCGTAAAACTTACTTTAGTACTACTAATGCTACTGCGACTGCTACTGCGACTGCTGCTACTACTACTACTTCTACTACTACTACTACTCCTACTCCTACTCCTCCTCCTCCTCCTTTCATTGTGCCAGGAAAAAGTTTGGCCCTGTGAAGTGTTTCGTGAGCTATCCTGACAAGTTCAAGCTCCATCGCGAAGAGACCTTCAAGCCACTGGGCACCGACTCACCACCACTGGGGATACCGCTCAACTGGGTATGAGGCACTTTGTCTATGAGATTTTAGAAAGATACCTGGTTAGAGTAGTAGCAAGTTAATAATATATGTATATATAAATGTATATAATACATTTGTATGTACACATATGATATATATATATATCATATATATATAGAATATATATATATATATTAATATAATATATATATATATATATATTAATATAATATATTCTCAAACGGGTTTAAAGAACGGAGAACCAACCCGATTGGTAAAGGGTCGCCCCTTTATGCCATTCAAAGAGGGACCCGGGATGCCATTGAGGTTTGGCAACAAGCAGATCATGCGCCTTGGGGCACGCCCCAATGCTCCCAGCAACAAATGACATCGGCACGGTGGGGACGCCCAGCTGCTGATGACGGAGAAATCCAGTTGCATGGAAAATATGGAGGTTTCCTAAAATAGGGGTACCCCCAGTCATCATCCATTTTAGTAGGGGCAATATAAAGCATCCAGCTATTGGGGTACCTATGACTTAGGACACCCCCATATTGGAACCATTGAGCTGCAATTCAAGTTCTGGGAGTGGAGGATGTTGGATGATCCAGCTGGTTCTGGGTCAAACAGCAACGCTGCCATCAGGTACCAGGTGGGATGAGGCGTGTCAAGTGAAGGTCGATGAAGGTCGCAGGTCCACTGGCATTCCGACAGCGGCAACAAATCTCAAAAGATGGGAGTGGAATCAACTTAGAAATGGCCGGTCCTGTTCACTACTCAACCTTAACATGGGCACCATGTTCACCCTGTTTGAAGTTTTGTTTCGGAATTTTGAGCCATAGCCAATCTGTAGAACCTTCACATGGCCGAAGCCTCTGGGGACATGGGCCATATTGGTCATGAATTTCCCTGGATTTGCTCAAATCCACGACTTGGGGAATCGATGACTGTAAATGAAGATTTTGGGGGGAGGTTCCCTTAAGGAAATCCAAGGTGTGGGATGATATGACTAATGATTACCCATCTAATTTCCTATCTAGTTGGACTGGTGTCACGAAAAAAATGCTCTGTCCGAAGAGGGTCGCGATGTGAAGGCAAGCTTAACGATCGGTCTGTGCCAAGCACTGGCTGACGAATAAGCTCTCAAGCTTTCCTTGCAGCTGTTTGCGGCAGTAAAAGAAGGGTTGCCAGCAGGGGTGGTTTGAAATGCTCTCAAGATCTCTCAAGTAAACAAAGAATGGGTCAGAATGGCAAAGGAAGACCCTCTCAGTGATGTTGATTCATCTAGATGATATGTGCATCAAAGTTGAGGATTTTCCAAAGGCCATGTTTGTGTGGCAGAGGGAATTATATAGAACTTCTCAGTCAGGGGAGATTCAAAAAGATATGAAACAAACACTTTCTCGGATGGTTACCTTATTTTCTCTGTTTCTTTAAAGAAAACACAGGTCAAGATGGGAAGGGCCCAACAGGATTCTCCAGATATGGCTATGAATCAATACCTATTAATACCATTTTTAGGGGGATGAACATCCATAAATCCCAGCTATTTTGATGTTCACCAGGGGTACAAGGTTTTGACACACTGCCATATAATTGTCAATCTCCAGGCATATATCCTGGTCATTTTTCATATCTCAGGCCGCCAGTACCCAGAACATGTGCGGACGCCTGGGCTGTGGGTAACCGTGGGTAATATGAACGAAGGTCTTTGACCCAACTATTTGTTTACATCAATTGACGTTCTCATGTATCATGTATACAGTAAATATCAGTAAATATAATTATGTATCATGGATTATCATGAAATATGTTTGCGCTTTCAGATCTCGATCATGTGATCATCCAATGGCATAAAACTCAAGCTTTGAACGGTTCATGCCACCCATGTCTGGCAAAACTGTGGATGGTGTACAGTAGTACATATGAGGTTTGCGTGGGTGTACCATGAGGGAGTGTGAATGGGATGTTTCGATCTCCAATGACTTTCACTTTTGTCCAGGTAGTAAATGTTGCATTCCCAGAATTGAAGGGAGAATCTGCAGGAAAGCCATATGTAATGTAGTATGCGTACACCTTTGGGTTCGTGCTGGGAAAATCTTCAATCTGTAGGGAATACCTAAAATGTATAGAGAAAGTAAAGATTTGAATACTAGCTCTGGTGTTGAACATGGATCCGATTCTATACATATTACTTTCCCTTAGTTAATCCATCATCATATTTAGTGTTTGATCCTCACTTTGAGTGGTGAAATCCCAATGTTGAGTGGTTCCCATCAAACTTGAGTGCTGAAATGTCCATAAGTATTTTCGATGGTTATATAAATCATGTTAAGTCAGTTAAATCCCAGCTTCTTCTTGCATGGTCCGAAAATTTGGTTGGTTAAATTCCATTAGATCCCATTAAATCACCATTTTGGATGGTTAAATCCAGATTTTTCATGATTTTTCCACGCTAAATCCAGGCACAAGAGGACTGACTTTCTGCAGGGCGTCCATGCGCCTCCCAACGCCGTTGCGTTGATCCTGGAGGCGCCGTTTTTTCAAATTCCGCTGGGAATTTCCTGGGGGATTCACAGGAAAACATATGGGGAATCTTCAATGGGAATCTTCAATGGGAATTTCACTGGGGATTTCATTCGATTCAATGACAAACTCTCAACCAACACAGAAACCAAGAAACATGAATCTAATGGAGAGTTTGTCATTAGAATCCAATTCATTAGATTCAAATCAGAATCAATCTAACCAACATAGAAACCAAGAAACATTGGTGATTCAATGGGGAATTTAAGCAGCAAAACTTTGGGATTTCATTGGTGTTTCTATGGGGATTTGTATAAGCAAAACTTTGGGATTTGATGATGATCCGGTTGGTGGGTTTCAATGTGATTTTGTGTCTTCATCATATTTGGGATGACGATTTTAACTGACTGACCGCTTGAAAACACCAACCTCTCATAAAATTGCTGAAACAAAAGAACACACATATCTTAGTTTATCTTGTTCAGTTCAAATTCAAAGTTGCTATAGATCATATTGACTTGCCGGTGGTTTTTGAACATGTTGAATGTTCCATCCTACACCAGATGATGATTACAACTGATTAGTATGTTCCTGGGATGGGTTCAACACCAGCAACCAGTAATTAAGTTTCATTCGGGAGGTAACACCTGAATGCATCAGTCAATAGCACTCACCCTTCGGTAATCAAACCTTGCAGTTGGAAATCCCGTATACATAGAGGAAATGGGACACACATCTATGATTATGATTCCTGCATGCTGTATATACATACATTTGAATCAGGTTGGTCATGCTTTGGGTTTATTTAAAATTATGTAAATACCATATGTATATATATATATGGAGCATATTGGGGTTGTGCAATATACCATGAGAGCAGAAATGTTAGTATGTATGAAAATGGGTCTATCTGAACATATACATATGATCATATGCTACCCCAAATTTGATGGTTTGTAATCATTGTTCCGGTTAAATGAAAATAAATTGGGATTGGTAGTACCAATTTTCAGTTCCACATCCAAATGTCATATCAACTTGGGCTTACGGTTTATATCCCGAACCACATCGTATCCCATGAAAAATCCCCTATTATTGTCTTCATATCCAATATGTCCTCATCAATCAAGGTTGCTCCAACCGAGTGTTGGTAAAATGCTAACCACAAGGGTGATAAATGTGTCCCTTTACTACCCAGTTTCCCCATGTTGTACCTAAGGCATTGGAAGCAACCCTTTGAAATATAAAAGACATCATCTTGTTGGCTGTATATTCCATATCCCATGAAATCTCTTCATTATATAGTCATGGTTTCAGATCCGATTTTCACTTAGTATATCTCCATTTTAGATGTTTTTAAAGTTAAATCAAATCAGCCATTATCTCACCATTTTGGATGTTTTTTTTAGTTACATCACCCATGATATCGCCATTTTGGATGGTTTTTTTAGCTAAATCAAATCACCCAGTATCTCACAATTTTAGATCATTGTAGATGGGTAAAGGTATTCAAATCACCCAGTATCTCACCAAAATTTCATCTTCCGTTTTTTTTTGTGTTTTTTTCTCACATCCCACAGGTGGACAAGGCCGGCGAAGAGCAGGGTGAGTTGGTCTTGACCGCGCTGGTGCGCAGTGGGCGCTTGGTGGTTGGCCAGTGTGGAGCCACAGGTGGCGACTGTAGCCAGGATGGTGGGCTTTTAGTACTGGTATTGATGTTTTTTTCTGTACCGTACACATACTATATATATATATACTGTATATATATATATACTGTATATATATACTGTATATATATATATATATATTGTGACTGTTGATATATCTGTGATTGTTTATAGATGTGTTTGTATTGTTTGACATACAGAAAAAGGTGATTTTTGTGGATTTTGAGGAATTGTGAAGAGGTTTTTCATGTTTGTTTCCAATCATGGATAGCTGCCAGACCTTGCTTGGATGGGCAGGTTATTTATCCTCCGGAAATCACAGCTGGTGGCGATGGAAAATCTCAGATTTGTACATAGATGATTTTTTGCCATTAAAGACACCATAAATATAGATATTTATAGGGGATGTCCATGGATGTCCCATATGTTTCCTAGATATATAATTCCGATTGTTTTTGTTGGGGATTTCTGGATGCCCTTGTCATGAAGCTGCCCTTGTCGCTGGGCAAATTTTATGGGCCTCACAGCGACCTCACCATAAACAATGGCTACTGGATTGCTATAGTAGGGGGATGCAGAGGTATCACATATTTATATGATGTGTTTTTTTACCACAATGTGATGGTTACATAGTGATTTTTTTCCCTCATGTGTTTTTTTTGGTGTGTGCACTATTATCCCTGAAAGTCACGTGATTCAATTGTTTACCCGCCATAGCAGTGGCAACACACAATTCACCCAGGGGTAAAATGAGTCGTTTTACATTGTTTTGGTGGTAAATTGTTTATTAAAGGTCTCTCACCCACCAAATAAGGCAACTTTTTTGGTGATTAAGCCCAATCCTTGGGGGCTTCTTAAGCCCCTTAGAATGCGAGGTTTTTCGTAGTGGGCACAGCATTTGGCCGCATCACGTTGCTTGGGCGCAGTGGTGACTGGTGGACAGAATCGAAGAAAGCCGAGGGGAGATGTGTGGGGGATCTTCCATTTTTATGGTGGATGCATGTATCAGCTTTTGTTATATACTTATGTACATATATTTGTATACATATATGTATGTATGTTATGTATATATATATACTGTATATCACAAATAAAATTCTTAATATGATATTACGTCTGTATGGAATATTATTGATGGAACATGAAAATTAAGTGACCATTATCATCATGTTATACTGATGAATATGATTATAGACATCTAGATTATTGACATAATGAGTGGAATGTTATACTTAATATATATATATATACATATTATATATATATGTCATATATGTAACATAATTTTTAATGTAACATATGTATACATACATGCACATACTATAGACATTCTTTTTAGCCAATCTTGAGGGAGTTGGAACCGCCCCATTTCTACGAGACTCAGACTTCAAATCATGTCCCGGCAGGGTGATCAGCAGCTGAGGGGTCTTTGCCACTTAAAGCCCCTCCAGTTCAGTGTGCCTGAGGAACCTGTCCTTGGCTGCAGGCATCGAACGAAACAGGCACGGTACCTGGTGATAGTATTTCTTGTATTTTTTCTTTGTTTGAAAACTGAACATCAGGTACCCCTTAAATGTTGGAAGCATTGGCATTGAAGTCAGAAAACCCATGGCTAAAATGGGTCAGCGAACCATACATGGAGGAACATGAGAGAACATCTCTGATTATTTTGATACTGCAACATCAACGCGCGGCCGGCGATATGGGCAACAACTTCCAAGGCAACCCATCTAACCTGTGGGATTTCCCCTAGCTCCAACTGGCCCATGGTATCTTCCTCCCCAAAGCCCCCCAAAGCCTGGTGCGTTTCACACCCTGGGTACGGCAATCTGTATCCGGAAAATAACTGATTATTCATCAGTGAATTTTACCCCGGTTCGGTGATACCTCTAAGAATTGATGGTTAAGATTTACCTTTCGAAAATGGGTTGTTGGTGCTGAAAAGAGTCGCCCTATTCATAAATCCCTCCTGGCCTTCCATGACAACCAATTCATCCTTGCAGAGACTTTACCATCGAGAATCGACAGCCACTTTTTGTTTCAAATACATGGGCTCATTTGGTAGGCATCATTTTATTGGAAGATCCCTTTCCCATAGGATCCATGTATGCTATATATGGTAACATTTACCATCAATATACCCCCAATGTTAGCATATATACCATACATGGATCCTATGGGTTTTGGCAGGGGGGTTGGTTGGTGTTTTGTTTTACGCCACACGGCTATTTTTTCAGCAACGTCGCCCATGAAAGTTGACGACCTCAGCGGCCTCCCCGAAGTTCGGGGAGCCCGGCTGCAATGATGGTGAAGTTTTGCCCTCATGCCTTCATAAACTCCCATGGAAAATCCATCATTTTTGTTGGTTACCCTCTGGTAAACTAACATAACTATGGAAAATCACCATTTTCAATGGGAAAATCCACTATAAATGGTGATGTTCAATAGCTATGTTAAATTACCAGAGGGTAAGTCCCATGAATTCCACATTTCTTTGTGCCAGGAAGTGGTCCCAGTGCGATTCGGCCTCGGTGGGCGTGGCCGTGCAACTGTTCGGGCCCGCAGATCTTTTTGGCTCCGTGATGGGTGCAGTTCGAGTTATCATAAATCAGTTATGTTATGGTTATCTTGATCTGTTATGGAAGAAATGGTTATCTTTCTAAGGCTCCCACTATGGTTATCTTATTATCTTGATGGATACATTGGAATATCAGATTTATGGGATTTTGATGAAGTTTTTTTGGGGTTATAATGGGATAGAAATGGACAACATGGTGAATCAATGGGATATAATTAGTATAGCTTATAAATGGTGATATGATGGGTGTATGACCTACTTCGCCCTTATTGGATACTTGGGGGTGCAGTTAGGGCGATTTTGAGGGCGATGTTGATGGGTATAACATGGTATATCCGTGGTAGGAACTCCCCTAAGGTGGGATATAACTTGATATAACCCCTACAATTATGGTTATATCTCCACTCACAACTGAAACTGCACCCCGAAGTACAGCATAAGGTTTAAGACGCTTTAAGCATGTTTGCATGTTTGAGTAAAATATCATAGAAAATGAACACATAAATGGGCCATAAATGGGGCATAACAATATGTATAGGTAAGGAAACCAACTGATGCGGCAGTTCATAGGAGATGAATGGGTAAACCAACTGATGGATGGTATGGGCTCCATGACAGCAAGTGTAGCATTAAGAAAATATGGAGACTGAACCACCCATGTAAGGGGAATTTACCTGTGTATACACTCCTTTGTATCAAATATTATCAAATTCAGTGCTTATGAGTCTGTGACAATTCCATCTCTTTGTTAGTCTTGACCTTTGTCGAAGCAGTGGTTGATTGGTAGGTTGGAATCCCGGGTCACCCAAAATAACCACCAATCAACCCTCTGAGCACCTTCAACCAGCTCGAAGGAGCTCAAGATATTCGGAGAATTTTGTGAATCATGAGATGTTGGGATCTAAATCCACCTGATCCTCTGAGGAAACCAGCAGGATGGACAGTACTGAAAAAAAAGTTGCCACAAATGAGAACCGACTAACCAGCATTTAAAAGAAAAACAGGTTCCTTTTGGGTGTCCAAGATTGGCAATGTAATTCCTCAATTTCCTCAATCGATTGAGCTTGAGCCCAGGACAGGGCTGCGCACACGACGATTGGGCGGTGATTGTGCCTGGGTCCCTGTAATGTACAGTAATGTTGCAGAGAAACCAACCATTTGGCGTCATTTACATCATTCCAAATAGCGGTATCCAATAGCAAACCACAATTGAGGATGATTTATTCTTAAGTTTACCTCAATACTATTCAATACTAAATTTGCATAGATTTTTCGTTGGACATTTGAGGAGAACCGACCATGAACCGACCCACTGATACGGCAGTTCCCTTGAAGCGGCTGAGGCGGTTGACGACCTCCTCTTAGTGTATCCGCGGGAGCGTGCATGGTGCGGTTACCTGATGCCATTTTATTTCTGGGATGATGAGATGTTTTGCCAACGAAATGGGGACAGCCACTCAACACGAACAGAAGATATATGAGAATCGGTAGATGTGCAACAATTATGGAGCCAGAATCAATTATAATGTCGGGAACGTTGGGAGATCATGGGGACCAATTTCTTTCTGCGACATCACAATCTGGGTGATCTACTCAATCACTTCGCAGATACCACCGGTAGCCACCTTTTGAAAGGGAGCATTTACCAGGGTCACATCTGAAAACACAGGGGCAAGGGAAAAAATGCAGCGTTTTGCCGCTGCAAAATTCTTCGAAAGAACCACAAAGCGGGTCATCTACGTCTTCACATCCAGGTCGTGGGATTTGATGGGGTTTCACAATGCATATGTTGCCATTGTTCGTTCAGCATTTTCCAACCTCAATGTTTTTTTCACGGATCTTCAAGGCTACATTCACAGTTACAACCCCGAGTTTTGAAGAGAAGCTGAGAAACCATCGACCATCCTCATTGGTGGTGCGACATAGTGGGATTTTTCGGCGGCAGGCGGCTCTGTGAGCATCGTCAGCGCATTGAGCAACTGATGGCGTGTCAGGCGCGGAAAATAAGCCGTTGGGCCGTTGGAATTGGATCGGATTCAATTGGTTGTTATGTTATTGATGGGAGATAAAGGTTAATGGGATTTGTTTTTAATATCCATGATCAAATTTAATCAAACATAATTAACATAATATATTAATCAATTGTTCATGTGGATATCAATGTTATACCGTTATGGCAATGTGGAGCATGGATATACCTGATATTCAGAGCTAGTGAGGTATTTGTTTAATGCGATTACATCAGGATATAAATGGAATTATTGGGAGGTACCCTTTGATAATTTAACATAGTTATTTTTGGAGAATCATCATGTCAAATGCGAACTAAATCGTTTTACAGAGCAAACTGTTTACTTACCAGAGGATATTTGCATTGATTGTTTGATTTGTTGATTTGTATTTATATTTTGATAAAACAACATGTAACTCAGTAATGATATATTTATATATTTTTTGTAATTTGATAGAAATTTTAATGTTATTGATGTATTTATTTCTGTATTCATGTAAGAACCTGGTGTAATCACTGCATTGCCATTGCATCATTCGGGCTCCGGGATGATGCCAGGTGGCAGGACCACCACTGAAGGCGGGTGGCCCTATGCCAGCATTGAACCACCAGAAGTGCGACTTTTTTTGTGGAATTCATTTGATTTTTGTATACCTGGGATAGGATGGGGATTTGATGGGATTTGGATGATATGGATGATATGGATTACCCTCTGGTAATTTAACATAGCTATGGAAAATCACCATTCTTAATGGGAAACACATCATTATAAATGGCCATTTTCAGTAGCTATGTTAGTTTACTATTGTGACCTCACCACGTAATTTCCGTCACTGGAAATTCATGGGATTCGGGGGATCATCCCCACATGGCCACGAAGTTTCGGCTATTTGCAGGTGCTAGTAAGTGGAGAACTACTGTATCATGTATATAATATATATATAATATATAATATAATGGAATATAATGTATAATAATATATAATAATATAATATATGTATATATAATAATGGGATATAATGGGTATGTAAATGTATATAACTTATCACATTTTATAACTAGTGAACTGTGATGCTGGGTTTCGATTAGCTGTTCCACTTTCCGTCCACTTTCGGTCCGATGATATCAATTGGGGCTGGCGAAAAAAAGTCCAAAAAGGTTCCCATTTTGGGGCGCTATGGCCACTTGCCATTTCCATTGGTTTAGGGTGGGCCCACTGCCAGAATTGGTTGCAGGGAACGTTTGATATACAACCCACTCCGTGGACTGTAAAACCCTTCATGAAGCCATAAATACAAGTTTTCAGTTCATATAAAATTACGATTCATTATGTGGGTTTATGTGGTTATGTATCTACTTTGATAAACTTTCCCTTGAACCTTCCATGCTTCGGGACGAGTCGCTTCGACAGGTGGCCTGGGAACACGATTCCACCATCGAGGACCGTGGGAGTGGATGGGAGGATCCAGGTGATTTCTCAACCAGGACATGTCTTGAACAGTTGATATATATATATACATATACATAATATCTAATATATTATAATGTATATATATATATATTATTAATATTAGGTATATTAAATGTTATATATATTATATTATACACAATTTATGTGTAAATATAATATATAATACACAATTTATGTATATATAATATGACATATATATATATATATAATTATGTATATATAAATATTATTATATATGTATATGATTTTATAATACACACCTTGTTTCACATTCATATGTATATTATATACACACTTTGTTTCACATTCACGGTTTGCGCAATATGTGTTTACATATATATATATACATATGCTTGATTGCGTGTATATATATATATATATACACACATGTGAATAGAGATACACACTTTGACAGATTGATTGAGGTTGCACCTAGATGTCTACCTGCAAGCTGTCTTACCATACCAAGTCCTACCGGAAGCGGCCACATATTGGGGGCCCATCCCCCATGGCTTGAGATTTCAACCAACCAGTTGATTTCCTAGTAATGATATCTGCTTATCTTGGTATGTATACGGTATACACATATATGGCTTTATATATATATACACATACATATGTTTGTACTGAGTATATGTATGTATATGTTACATACATATATGCGTGTGTAAAAGTAATCTATCTATATATATATATATATATATATACATATGTATATTATATCAATCAACCTAACTAGATCTATTGCAATATTATATCAACTTAACTAGATCTATTGTAATATTATGGAGAGAAATGCGTTGATTAATAGATATGGAACTTTCTGATATGTTCATGCCCGCAGGCACGAACCCAGGCAGCCTTCGAGTCCATTAGCTCAGATGTCTATCGGTGGCCACACGATGGGAGGACAAAAAAACATTGGTATATTGAAAAAAAATGTCGATATGTATATCTATATGTAAGAATGTATATCTATATGTATATCTATATGTATATCTATATGTATAT
>Ga0126342_10011467_pt1 | contig 15841 bp, 11 predicted proteins | sample Cyp1metagenome_FD_92528 | JGI IMG/M metagenome (GOLD analysis project Ga0126342, IMG submission 92528) | Coral microbial communities from Lord Howe Island, Old Settlement Bay, Australia - Cyphastrea 1 metagenome | ecosystem: Host-associated > Invertebrates > Cnidaria > Coral ... | reverse complement strand
GAGTGGAGAGTGTGAAGTGTGAAGTCTGGAGTGTGAAGTGTGAAGTGTGGAGTGGAGTGGAGAGGAGAGTGGAGAGTGCGGAGTGTGGAGTGTGGAGTCTGAAGTCTGAAGTCTGAAGTCCGGTATGTGAAGTGTGGAGTGTGAAGTGCGGAGTGTGGAGTGTGGAGTGAAAGTTCTTGAAGATATAAAGACAGTACTGATGGTTCTTGAAGATCTGCAATTCGTACCGGGCCTTCCTTTTTTCGAGGTCATTCCAACTCCTCTCCGCAATGCTTGCAGCACTCCGATGGCTTGTGATGATACACCGGCAGCGGGAGTGTTCCGCTGCCCAGTGCAATGGTCACGAAAACTCTTGCAGCCAGAGAGAAGTTGTCGATGCAAGCTCAGCCTCCATGGACCTTGAAATTCATGTTTTGTTTCTTTGTTGCCATGTGTGGGCTGAGAATTCAATTGGAGATTCACAGCTTCACGGATTTCTTGGTGCAGCTGGGGTAAGGTCATGCTGTAGAGTCAAAACATTTCTGAGGCGTTCAGAGTTTTGCCGAACAGCCCCACCAAGGCTGGCTGAATTTGAGTAGGTTTTGGGTTGTTCTGGGAAATGTGTCCGTAATTCTTCTATTCTAGATTCTAGTCTAGTTTTAGCAGGGCTTACCACGACAGGAATCTGAAGATGCGGAAAGGCAATGAAGATGATTACTGTACTTGGTTGTATTATGTTGTATTGCATTTTTGAACTTCTAGATGCAAAATAGGAATTTTGCAGTCTACTCAAACATTTCAGCTGCAGAAAAGAGATCTCCAATTTGTTGATGATTATCATACGTCCAAGTTTGCAAGCGCTGAGGTCAGAGGACCCCGTCAAGGAAAAGATGCCCCGGAAAGACACCTTTAAATATAAAGCCGATGACATAGACATACTGTAGCATGGTTAATTTCAAAACAACCCTCACAGTCATGATCAGCATAAACGGGAAGATGTCTAGAATTGTCTAGATATGTGCCCCACTACTTTGGTAAAATAGTAGCAACCGTGATTTTTGACAGAAATACTGGGCCACCGCAAATACCTTCTATAGTATCGCAAATCACAAGCAAAGTCTGCTGTCATTGTAGCATGAGCTGCGCGTTTGCGGTCACGGAAAATGAAAACGCTGTGTAGAATCGACTGTCTGTGGGAACTTGTTGCTGATTGTTATTGTTTCTGTTGTTTTTTAAAGGGAAATAACATGTTCTAGACATCCATGCTAAGAGCATGTCTGGTCTTCGCCTGAGTGCTTTTTCATGGAGCTTGCACATTGCTTGTAGGTTCAGTCGCCCCAAGATGTGGTGCCGGACACTGAGATCTCAACGCAAGTTGCTGTAGAATAGGACAAGAAAGCGGACATCCATGTCGCTATATGATCAGTTTGCGCATTTTGTGTTCAAGAAAAACTTCAAATCGTCGCATTGATTCGATTGAATCTTGTTCGTTTTGGAACGACTGAATACGCCTTGAAAGAGATTCCGAGCTTTCCCGAACCGTGTGAAGTCCACCAAGACTAAAACCACCATCGCTTGTGTTCTTCCATTACTCGTTGTTCCATGATAGTCCAGTTGGATAGAAGCAAAGCATCAACCAGATTTCAACAACAATTGAAAGTGCTTCAGAAGGACGTTAAACAGTTGTTGCCTTTCATGATCTTCAAAAGAGGGTTCCGGTTGAGTTCATTTGAATTCTAAGGAGCTCCAACAATCTCTGTGAAGTGAACTGCCTTTGATATGCCTTGCTGCTATCAACGATTGCTGCCATTTCAAGTCCGATAATCTAGTCATCAGCATCCTGTCATATGCTGTCGACATTGGCACAAAGATGCACGTGTGTATTATATATAATTAATTATAATTATGTATATATATACCCTCTGGTAATGATTAACATAGCTATTGAAAATGACCATAGAAATAGTGGATTTTCCCATTGAAAATGGTGATTTTCCATTGCTATGTTAGTTTACCAGAGGGTATATGTAATGTATATATATATATGCACAGAGGAAATGATCGAATTGACATGTATTCGTTTTCAGCGACAAACACATGTTGAACTGAAGTTGTTCCACGTTGTTCCACGTTCATTAGCTTTGTGTACAAACTCTTCATGTGCGAAAGCTCCGCCAAATTCAGTTTTTGGTAGCGAGAGGGATGGCCTGTGAACATTCCGCAGGGGAACAATCATCAATTGATCCGGGAAAGCCGTATGGGCTAGGTATTAAGTATGGGTCCTGAATGATGTTGGTAAGCATGCAGTGACCTGATTGTTGATTTTGCCTTTTCTGGGGGTGCAGCAGGTTCATCGAGCTGGGCAAGATTACAGCATCGAAAGAACACCATAATCTATGTCACACAAGAGTAGTCACACTGGAACAGCATCTAGAGAATCTAGAGCGAGATGAATAAAGGGCCGGTGATACTCCAGCGTGCATGATATGGAACCTCGCGTATAGTTACACACGAAGCATTCAAAATCAAGCAAGCCTCCCAATGGTTATTTTGTAAGTCTGTTTTTGTTGAGGCTTCTTTGGAAGTCCTCAAAGTATTTTGGCTTCTCTGAAAGGAAAATCTGCATTACTAAGAGGATGTGCTTATAAATGAGGATCCTATTAAAAAAAGCGAACCGAACAGAACATGTTGTTCTGATGATGATGATGATGATGATGAGGAGGAGGAGGACGCGGATGCGAATACAGATCAGCATGAGGATGCCGATGGTGATAAGGATGAGGAGGATGATGATGATGAGAATGATGATTATTATTATTATGATGATGATGAGGAGGAGGAGGAGGGTGAGGAGGAGAAGGAGGAGGATGACAATGAGCGCTGGAGGAGGATGCGGATGCGGATGACAATGAGGATGACGATGAGGATGCGGATGTCGATGAGGATGCGGATGTCGATGAGGATGAGGATGGGAATGTTGATGATGATGATGATGATGATGAAGATGATGATGATGATGATGATGAGGAGGAGGAGGAGGATGAGGAGGAGGAGGAGGATGCGGATGACGATGAGGATGACGATGAGGATGAGGATGAAGAGGAGGAGGAGGAGGAGTAGGATGCGAATGCGGATGAGGATGATGATGATGATGAGGAGGAGGAGGATGATGATGATGATGATGAAGATGATGATGACGATGAAGATGAAGATGATGATGATGATGATGATGATGATGAGGATGAGGATGATGAGGATGATGAGGATGAGGATGAGGATGAGGAGGAGGAGGAGGAGGCGGAGGAGGAGGAGGATGCGGGTGCTGATGACGATGAGGGTGAGGAGGAGGAGGAGGAGGAGGGGAGGCAGGCAGAGGAGGACCAACCAACCAACCAAACGCTGCATACGGACGGCAAGCGCCCAAGCAGGGCAACTGCCGAAGCAGTGAGTCGCTTCCCCATGCACTCCCCTGCACAAGCACACAGACGCTTACGCTGCCCCTAAAAGACACAATTTTACCCCCATAGGCTGGCACAAGAGAAGGGGACACAATCTGATCGTGCGCATACATGTTTGTGAAGCAGGCCATGTGGGATTGTGGAATGGGTCTGGGTCATCCAGTTGGGTAGGGATGCCCATGTCGATTTGAAAGCTCCGATACGTTGATCGAGGGCAGCCTGAGATAGACAGGTCCCACCCCCCAGGATTTCATGATTCGGGCGCCGCGGCCCTGCAGGGCCCTGCCACATTGTTAAGCCAACTGGACATGTTGATACATTCTGGATATATCATTTTGGTGTCATGCCAGTCTCGACGCCTTGAAGATGTTGGAACACTAAAGTCACTAAAGTTTCTGGTTGGCCCCTTGGGCTCAACTTACACTAATCGAATGAAAAGAAAACATACAGCAGTTCGCATTCACTTACCTTGCCCAGGCTGGGGTTCTTTATTGATTCATGTTGGTTCTCAAGACGACGTGGGAATGCTGTGCATGAACTGTGGGGAAGCAGCTCTGCAGAAAAAGTGCACATCTTCGTGCGGATTGCTGGTTGCCATCATTGTTTCCGAAAAACATGGGGTTGCTCCGGATGTCGGGGCAGAATTGTCAAAATCTTAGTATGAAAGGGAGGCAGCAAGCAGCATCGCAAGGCATCACAACAAGTGCATTTTGTTTGGCCGCCACTGGAGCATTTTCTTGGCCTGAAAGTGCGTGGTCTAATGTAAGTGACATGTATATATATATATATACACACACATGCAGATTCATCAGCTCCAACATCACCCTTATTGTTGGCTAGAATGGAATACGTTCCAGCGTTTCCAAAGGTCAATGTTTTGTGTTGTGGCAAGTTTGAAAAAGTCTCGCTGCAAATTAGTCACACTAAGTCACAAGGCTCTGCAGACGGCACGTGCTTCGCAAGCAACCACACTGCCTCTCACACAGGGGCTGTTTTGACAGGAGACTCTGTGACTTCATTGCTAGAAAGTTGCCAACTGTGCGCACTCTGCGCCATGGCATACTTGGCAAATTCCCTTTTCGTGAGAAACCTGAGCCCCCAGGCTCTTCGGCAGGGACTGTCATGGACTGTTGTTCTTTTGAGGTGTTGCAGGTCCGGCATTCCAAGCATAAGCTTCACAGCATTTGGAGCACAGGATTGACGCGTAGATTCTCTTGCTTTGGTCAGGTCAGCGAGACCATTGTTCGGGAGGCGGGACATGTGGATGGCGAAATATGCAGAGACATGGGTCAATGCCTATGGGACAATTGGAATTGACTCTGTACACCAGGGCTTTGGATGGTTTTGGTCCATGAATGGTTTGTACTAAAGAATTGTATATTGTTCATCCACCCAAAGCAAGCTGTACTATATTCTGACATAGCACACGCTCATGAGGGTCAGGGACTCCGGGTGTTGCCTTGCCAGCAGTTTTGATGGAGCCTCCATAGTTTAAATCTGCAAGCCAATTCTATGCCCCTTCTCATTGACACACCAGTCTCATGATCCTGGAGGTTGTCCTTTCGTGCCATAAATATTATATATATATATACATACGTAACCGTAGGTTTTTGGATGGTTTTGATGTACGCAGACCCGAGGCATCCGATAATATGCATGTATATTTATATTATTATTATATATTATTATTATTATTATTATTATTATACTTATATATTATATAAATGTATCGTTGGTAAAAAGGATGCGTTCAATCAAAAAGGCTCCTTCGTCAATGGTCCATCTCCCTGAGGTTTTCTCAAGCTGCGATGAGATCGTGAAAGTGATCTTCAAGTCCGACGGCTTAGAAAGACAGTTGCAAATTCATCACGCCAAAAGCAGTCTTTCTGCATCACATTCCATCACCAGTCGAGTTTCTAATAATTTAGTAGATTCTAATAGATTCTTTAAAAAAAACTACAGTCATAGATTCTAATAGGTTCTAATAGATTCCAGCGACTCTGTCTCGCTGCCAGCCGACGACGAGTTTCTTGCACCAAGGCCATACCCCAACAATGAAACGCAATTCTTTGCGCAGATTGATTTCAAGACCGAAGCTGCAACGTCGCGTGATATCATATATATATATATATATATGTGTATGCATATATATATATATACACATTGTATATATATATATACATATGTATAAATATATATATATATGTATTGTTCATGCATTGAATCTTGATGTGCTTGTATAGTTTTGACCTGGGCAAGGGCCATGAAATGAGGCAACTCTTGTGATGGGTCGAATATAAAACTGCAATGCTCCTTTATGTTTAGCTCCTGAGGAGTTGACCAGAACAGCCCCAAGATCCGGCTTTGGGATTCTACACCCATCTAAAGTAGCCCACCCTTCGGACCTGTTACCATTCATTTGAAACATCAATGTGAATTCTGCACCCGGCATGCTATGATAATGATATGAGCATGAGCAGCTCACAGCCTCACCGGCCCTCACCACCAGTGATTCTTCTTTGTCTGTGTGAGGACTTCAGCTGGTGTCTCTGAAGGCTCTAAACTGAGCGGCACCAAGATCTTAGGCCAGAACTTGGCGGCCGATAGTTGAATTTGCAGAAGGTCGTTACAATATGGGACAGAATGTTACAATCCCAAATCGTTTTTTTCAGAAAAATGTTGAACGGGAAAAGGCACTATGTGGAGTAAAAACCCATGGGTTTCCTGTGGATCTTCGCTTGAAGGAATCCAGGGCAAGTGCCTCATTAGAATTGCGTGGGCTTCAGTCAGGCTAGGCAGTCCTGGTTCACAGCTGGTTTGGATGCGACTGCTGCGAGGTGTCGCATGCATGTGTGGGGTTATCGACCCTATTCGGCAGGCCTGGCAAGTCAAGGATGACAACCTTGACTCTTGCAGAATGTGACAAGGTGTTCCAAAAAATGCACTATCACTCAAATGGCTAGAAGGGATGCTGATCGAACATCCGGGGCGAATAGTTCCATCGCTTTTTCAGTGAAAGAAACGGGAATTGTTCATGGCCAGAAGGAAGCATGATGCAATGATGGACCCATCCATGGATGGTTCTGTTGCTCCAAAGATATCCAAAGATTATGTTAAACTATCCATCCCCGGGTCCAACCCCCATTGATTGGTCGATGTCGGTTGAATGTTCACGGTTTTTCAATGTTATCGGCACTGTATTATACTATTCAGTGCCATGTCCTGAAGCGCAGGCTGAACAGAATCGTCAGGCAACCGTGGCTTCGGCTACAGCTGCGCATGAGGGCCTAGCGGGCCTAGCGCTTCTGTCAAAGTCATTCAAAGTCAATATACCCCCAAAATCATCCCAAAATCCCCAAACTGGAATGTAGAGAATTGGCACCGTGGGTCTCAAATTTTGACATTGCTCTCGCAGAATCTCGCAGAGTTTGCTGTCAGCCATCTTCTTTGAGACCCGCTGCAGGTTGTTGATACTGTACCCTTCATTACCCTTCCATTTCTTGTCGTCAAATTTCTTGATAGACAAGATTTGGTGTGCATTGGTGAATTTGCAAACGAATTCGGGCATCGTCAAAAGCCCTTTTAGGCCTACTGAAGAAGAAACTGCGGCCGAAGAGTTCGAAATGCAGGTCTCGCTCTCAGCTACACTGATGATTCCGTCAGTAAAGGGGGCAGGGCTACTGTACCTTCCTTCCAGCTAGATAGATTAAACATGTCAGAAATTTTGCTGACAGATGCTACAGGCATCATGTTTGTCCTCAAGATCCACTCCTTAGTGGACCGATCGCCCACTCTTCGTTGAGGAATCACCCATCATCTCATCATCCGTTAATTGATCAACCATCGGTGATATATCTCCTGGCTTATAGCCCCACCAATCTCAGTAATCAGGGAATCAGGGGCTATATCGCCCAATCAGTATCCATTATTGTCAGATCTATCACTCAACATGAGTTGATGTATCGACCATGGTTTGTAGATTTGTGCAATATCGGAATGTGTCAACACCTATTGTACCTCTAGGGAGAATCAACATCCATTTTGAAGCTATTTTGTGGTTGACCAAGGTACTAGATGGTACTAGGCTGTTGAGTTTTGATCCATACCATAACCATATATCACTGTTATATTCCCATGTTATATCACCCATTATCCTCTGGTAAACGTTTACATAACTATGGAAAATCACTATTTTTAATGGGAAAATCAACTATTTCGACTGGGCCATTTCCAGTTCGCAAACTGTTAGTTTACCAGAGGGTACTAAAAAGTGGTTCATAACCATAGATACTACAGTTATAACTGATAGTTATTGATATAGTGAACATCAGTTACTGATAGTTAATAACAACTGATATGGTCACTGATAGTTATACTGATAGTTTCATAGCTATTTACCAGGGATAATTCACTGATAGCCATTTATAAATGGGAGATACCCATGGGAAGCTTCGATCGCTGTCCCGAACTCGGAGGCCGAACACGTTCGCAAGGCGAAGGAGGCTGCAGAGGTGACACTGGGCCATTGGATGGGCGGCTTGGAGTAACCTACAACCTGGAGTATATGTACAACATTATATGCTTTGTGTGTATATTATATATATATATTATATATATATTATATTATATATAATATTATATATATATACACCTTGGCTATATATATATTATATATATATACATATGTACATATGTGTGATGATTTAGTTATCTAGTTATTTATTGACATATATATATATATATACACATACGTTTTTGTTATATATGATACTTAGACCATTTGAATAAGTTGATGTTTGGCTTGTTATGTGCAGTTAATGATGCTTGATTATTTTTTGCCAGATGTTTACCTGCAGAGCCGCTACAGACTACAGTAATGGCTAATGGTGTCTAATGGTGATATCTAAACAATCAAGATTTGCAAGTCTCAAGGGTGGCCGTGCCGCAGAGCATTAAATAACTGCACTTCATTTGAAGGAGCTTCGACTTCGGACGTGCCACATTGCTGGCTTGGCAGAAGACACCAAAGAGGAGTCCATCAGGCAGAGAGTTGGTATGGCGACACGAAATGTGGTACCAATTGGTCCAAGAATGGCTGATCATTTTGAGTATTCAACCATCCACTTGGGGGGGGGTCAATGGCTTTGACCCATACACGGTGAGGAAGGGATGATTCACTGCATTTCTGCAAGAAGCAGAGAGTTGATCTAAGAGACGATGTGATGGTGTTGCTTGATGGCATCCCTTTTAGATATTCTTGTTCGTTGAATAGGTATCATGAAATCGCTGACTTTGGTTGGTCGGCAGGCAGCTGTGCCAGACCTTTGGCGAAGTCGAGACGCTAAGGCATTGGGAAATTCTGTGGGACCTAACATGGTCTAATCGTGTATTAAAGATGATCTCTGTTAATCAATGTATGCATATGTATTAATCCGTATTTAATTTATATATGCATATGTATAATTATGTACATTATACATATATATATACACATCACGAAAGCTAGCTTCTGCTAACTGAAGTCCCTCTTGCTTTAGCAAGGTATTGGGGGGCTCGAATCTCCAATTGTGTGAACTTTCTCAGTCAACTACCGCCCACAAGCAGTTTGACCGTGGCTCAATCACCCCCATGGACACCGTCGGCTTGTCGCCACCCTACCTCTCATCCTCAACTTTGGTTTTGCACTGAGTTACTTTTTCCCGCGCTTCCAAAGGTCCACTCCGATGCCGAAAGTGGACCTTTGAATCTTCTCCAAGCACTGGTCATCATGTTGGCTACGCTGAATTTCCTCATCCTGGTCATGCACCAGTACATAATCATATTATGTTCTCATCCTCTTCCCCTCCAACATACATCGCCTCAATACGTACTGTAGGTCTGGATGTTCGCCTTACCAACACGCCCCAGCTTCAGACCCGCTCGTCCACGTTGACGAAAAAGCTGCGCAGCTGCGCTGTGCACTTTGTGTTTTCATGCCAAACCCTGCCAAGCTAGCTTTCATCCCTTACCCCTGCGCCTCAAGTATGTATACCTGTATAGTTGTATAATCTATCATTTTCTATCTAGAATATATACGTATATATCTTTATATATCTGTCTATGTCTATATATATATATGTATATATATCTTTGTATAGACCTATATATATATTATTGTTTTTTCTATATACCTGTATATTCATATCTCTATATGTCTATATATGTTTTTCTCTATATATCTGTATCTCTATATACTTATATCTATATATATACATTTATTCTATATATATACATATCTCTATATCTCAATATATATCTTTATGTCTTTATATCTCTACACATCTATGTATCTATATATCCATATATATATACACATCTTCATGTATGTATACCTATATGTACCTATATATATATATCCATACATCTATACATCTATACATCTATATACCTATATACCTATCTATGTATATCTAGTATATATTTACATGTATATATTTATATGTCTATATATATATTTAAATATATATATATATATCTTTAAATATATAAAAATATATATCTATCTAAGTAGCTATTTGTATATATGTAGATATATGTACTGTACATATCTATTTGTATTTATATCTATCTCTACATATATGGATATCTATATATCTGTATATATCGATATATCTCTATATATCTAAATATCTATATATCTATATTTCTATATATCTATTTACCTGTTTATCTATTTATCTATTTATCTTTTTATCTATTTATTGATTTATCGATGTATCATGATTTATCTAGTTATCTATTTATCTATGTATATATATATACATCCATTTATCTATATGTCTTTTTATCTCTATATTTATTTGTATATTTATGTATATATTGGGATTGTGCAAGAACTGGGAAAAATGGGAATAAATCAATGCCTTTGGGCTACCTTATGCCGGGACAACCAACATTTTGGCAGTGATTGTGATGCATGAAAAGCATCAGCAACAGAAGAAGTTACTGCCACATGCGCAAGCACAAATACGTTCGTTGGACGATCGAGGTTTCAACATGTTCCAACAGGTTGCACGATGGTCACGGTTTTCCAGGTTACCAAAATCCAGCAGACACTGGTGTATCGAGCTAATAGCAGGAGTACAGAGTGGCACCACTTGCCTCCAATCCCGCATCCTCCGCCATTGCTTGATGAGGATAGACACGGCTGCTGATGGCTCGGCGACACAGAGACAGATTTTGCTTATGACCTAGGAAACCCGATCCTAACCATGCATTGCATGTATTATACGTATTTTCAATCCAATAAATTTATCGCATTGTAGAAGCGATTAGAGCGCTTTGTACTGCGCGCAGGTATTGAGAGTCTAAGGTGAATCTAGAGTCATTGCACTTGGAGATGTTGTAGTAGCCACCTGGAGGCACAAAGTAAGCGTGCCAGTTGGGGCAGTCGCCGTTGAAATGGGAGCATTTGGCATTGTGTTTTGGAATATGTGAGCATACTGTATCACCAAAAATGGAAGGGGATACCGTCCTCCTGTTCGAGGTCAAACCTTTGGATTGGTCGAATTCAAGGACAGCTGCACTACCAGACGGAATTACTCAGACACTTGCATCTCTGTTGCAAATCATTAGTTTCAAGGAGACAAAGGTGGCTCATGTTTGGGCCTAAGCATGATGCTACCGCCATTCGGAGCAGAACATTGACTTTATTGAAAACTCTGAACAACGACCGCATGTTGATCGTTTTCGAACGTTGCACGGCTCAAAGCTTTTGAAAGGTGTTGACAAGTTAGCAAAGTGAAAAAAAATTGGCATGCATCACTTGACCTTAGGTGATCAAGATGCAAAGATCCTTCATGGTCGATGACCGGGTGCTAGTATTCACAGAGGCTGGAAGATCGAAATATTCCTGACAAATTGGAGAAGTAATTTCTTCGTAATTTCTCCGTATTTAGCACCATCAAGCTGTCAAGCTGAGTTCAAAAGATTGAATGATGTATGCTATGAGGTGACTGAAGTAGGTCGATGCATGTGTTAAAGGTGTGGTTGTTTCGGTGCGGGAAATAAAGTGTAAGAAATCAGTGCCGTGAAGATTTCTACTTACAAAAGCTCGCATTTATGGTTTTCATTCTCGGTGTTCAGCAGACCTGGCGGCCTGGCGTCAGGCAAAATCGCATGTGGACAATGCCAAAGTCGAGGAAATGCCAAAAGCTCAGAAAGAGAAAGTACTCTTCTGCTCGTTGCAGTAGGCAGCCCAATAACTAATAAACAGGAGAATGTTCCAACGGTGACCGGCCAGCCAGAGTCCTGTCTGGTTCCTTTCCCCTTTGCCCAGGACAGTGCAGTTTCAGGCAGCCTGGGCACCAGTGGGTGACGAATTAGCAGATTTTTCCATGATTTGGAACTACCCTCTGGTAATTTAACATAGCTATGGAAAATCCCCATTTTTAATGGGAAAATCCACTATAAATGGCCATTTTCAATAGCAAACTGTTAGTTTACCAGAGGGTACTGAAAGATCTTCAAGCACTGGCTCCAATCCAGTGCCCGGTTGTTTCTGTGCTCTTGTCAAAGTCCCCGGAGGCGCCTATCATCGATGCCATGAACATGCGATCGGACAAAGTCTCAGACATGTGAAGAACATGGTGTTTTTTGAGTTGACAATGGACCTTCCAAAGTTGTCATCAGAATCGTACCCGAATCTTTTTGTTGTGCCAATGATCTTTGTTTATTCTCATGGTTTTTATATGTTTTTTTTATAGCCGGTATAGCTCAATTGTTGGTCATCTTCCATCCTAATTTTTGGTCATACGGTGGAAGGATATGGGGCACCACCTGGGATGGACCGAGGTCTTGGCACAGCAGGTTCCCTTGGCAGAGAAGTTGGCGAAGGCAACCGGGGCAGAGATATGATGTACGAAATCAAGGCCCTCAATGAACCCGAATTTGCTGGTTTCAAACATGAATAAATACATACATGTGTGTATATATATAGAATCATAGACATATAGATAGATAGATGGATGGATGGATAGATAGATAGATAGATTGCGCGGGATGAACATTCATATACATATTTATATATATATACACATACACCATCCATATATAAATATATATGTACACACACCTAATTTGTTCATGCGGCCATGCGAAAAGATGCATGTTTCAGGGCATTGGATCCATAGAAGATGCCATCCATCAGCATATTTGCTGTTTACCATCAGCCTCATGTGGTTCACGGCAGGTCAAAGCTGCAGCCACAGAAATTATGCCAGTGCCTTTGGCGCAAAGCTGGGCAGTGCTTCACAAGAAGTCCTGGAACCAAAGACAGTTTTGAATGAAACTAATACCTCTTTTTACACTTGGATCATGTGGGGATGGGTCAAAACCTATGATTCACTCACATAAACCTATCATAAACCTATCATCAACATCAATTTTCACCGCCATGTCCCACAAAACATTGGGGTGATGAGCATCCATCAACAGCAGCTGTGCTTTCTTTTGGTCACATCACAGCACCCGGCCAGGGAATGGCATCTCCAGGTGAGGCCAAAGAGCCCACAAAAGTGAAGGTACCTTGGCGAAGCAAGCTTTGGAAGTCTGCTGCAACTGTGTAATATTGTGTAATTCCATCCACCTAAGAAGAACACCCCCTCATCTATGGATGGAGAGAGAGAGAGAGAGAGAGTGATGGATGGATGGATGGATGGATGGATGGATGGATAGAACAAAAAGGTTTTGAAAATACGCAGTAGCTAGGCAGAAAAACAAATAGATACACAAAAAAACATAGGTACACTAAATCAGGATTTCTAGGGGGTGTTTGAAGATAGAGAGAGAGGGATGGGGATTGAAATATATTGAAACGCTGCCAATTCCACGTTGCGGACAGGAGAAAGAGAAAAAAGAAAAGAAATTGAAAGACAAAAAGGACCGACATGACACGGTGATTTGTTGTCCCACTGTACCCTTTGATGGAAAGAATTCCATGTTCAGCGTGAATTGTTGTATCAGCAACATCCAGCAACCAAAAGCCATGGAAACTTGCCATTGCCGTGTTTGCTGTGCGTTTTCCTTCGCAGCTGCGTTGCCTCCATTTTTCACCAAGGAGAAAAAAGAAAAAAAGGAAAAGAAAAAGGACAAAGAAGGAGTGAACCTGCATGGCAAGTGGGCTCTTGGAGAAAGACACAGAGTTGTCAAGTGTTCGCCGCGTGATTGAAACAATGTGATAGACGGATTGGGGTCAAGGAACTGCAGATTCGGACGCCTTGGAGTCTTTGGCCATGCCTCCTATGACATCCATGACCTAATAGATAGCCAACTGTAGCTTTAGCTCCCACTTTGCCACTTACCAGCAAAGTATCCGCATGTACTTGTAGGCTAATTTTCTTCAGGTTTGAGTGCGGAGACAATGTGAACAGGGTTGTATGTTTAGACATGTCAACCTGATGTTTCCGTGCCCTGGGGTGATCAGGTGGGTAAATCGATAGAGATGACCAAATCAATCGAATTCCTTGGAAAGTCTTTGATGTTCTCTCTTTGGATGTCCTCGCAGGAAAAGAGAAGAAAGAAAAGAAGTGCTGCCCTTGATAATTCTATTGACTATTGACCAAAGAGCTGCCAAGTTGACAGGGAAGAGTTTTGCAACCAAATTCTGTGTGTTCTACAATGTCTCTGTCATGCTTGCTTTGTTGTAACATGAAAGCCAGTACAGGTGGTTGAAGTAGTGAACTTGCACTGGGAGACCTAGTGGGAAAACATACTAGGCTGCTGGACGTTTGAGTTACTTTTTCTGTGTCATGATGGCCATAAGGAAAGACAAAGATAAGAAGAAGAAAAAGGAGAAGGATAAAAAGGCCTTGCTGCATCTAGTGACCTTAGTGCATTTTGATTTGCCGAACTATTGTTTGTGTGTTATGTGTTGTTTCCTCGTGGTTTCGTTGCTTGGTTGTGTGTGTGTGTTCTTTGCATGTTTCTTCCCTCCAATCGTTTTTGGTGGTGTTTTGGCTTTGATTTGCTGTTTCCTTGTTTCCCTATTTGCTTCCCCTTGCTTGGTTTCTCTTGCGATTTGATGGCCAAAAAAATGCTACCTTGCATGGCCGCTTGCCTCGTTGTTTTTCTTTTTAGGCTGGTATATCTGGTATGGTTTGCAGCTCACAAGCACTGTGCTTTGGAGCACAGAAAAAAGCTCTTTTCAGGAGAAGCGGAAAGACCAGAGCTTGGAAGAAACCAAAGCAGCAGACGCACCGAAAAGTAAGCGACCAAACGATGAAGCTGAAGCGACTCGCTCGGCTGAGGCCAGACTGCAGCAACATGGACACTGCACTTGAAAGATTATACGAACGAAGTACTAAAAGATGTAAGAACGATATGAAATGTTCAGCATGCATTGTTTTGCTTGTTGTTCTGTTGTGATTGCTATCTTCTCTTTTGGAAACGGATCAAGCAAGATTTGCGGTAGAATGATGTGCCACAGCAAGTCAGACATTCAATTTTGTCCCAAGGCAGCTTCAGAGGGATGACAGAACGGATTTGAGCCAATCTTTTTCGGGTTTTCAGAGTGCTTGCAACATTTCGATACATTTCGTTTGTTCCCACCTGATTCAGACCGTGCAGGCTGCCGAGATGGAAGAAGAGGAAGAGGCAGGTGTTGGAACTTGGCACGCGCTGTTTGTCTTGTCTTCGTTTTGAGAAAGATATGGGATGCTCGAACAACGCAGTGGAATGTGTCACGGGGCAAAAACAGATCATATAAGTTATAAGACTAAAAAGGATAAAGTAAGTACAAGTAGAATGGAGCAGATAAATAGGGCGATGTAGCAACAGACTGTCTCGCAAGAAATTTGTGATTGCTTCGCCGTTTCATAAAGTTAACAGAATTTGGCGTCATTTGGTATTGTACTTTGCTACAGTCCTCGGTCCTCCATGATGCCATGCCAAGCTGCTTTTGCCAAGTAGCTTCGAAGGAAGAAATGGTCGACATTGACGAAGAAGTTGAGGCCATTCGCTTCGCAACCCGCGATACGCGTCCATGCTGTAGGTACCCTGTAGATTGTGCACTTTACAGACTCAAAGGACCAAAGGTACTCGCAGATACGTTCAAATGATGAAAATGGTGTAGGTGTTTCGAGGTTTGGCTTTTACCCTGTGGCACACCTCGCCATTGGGAAAAGCTCAATCATGTTCAATTTCAGGTGAATAAATAATCTAGAAACAACTATATTATATATTACATATATATATATATATTACATATATATATATTACATATATATATATATATATTACATATATGGGCAGTGCATTCTGCACGTACTAACAACTGCACGTGGAGCATTCGGTGGGATGGCTTGATCAACCATGTTGTGGTGGCCATTTGGGCTTAAGGCGGGCCACCGTAGGAACTTAAGGGTGAT
>Ga0126342_10011466_pt1 | contig 15842 bp, 10 predicted proteins | sample Cyp1metagenome_FD_92528 | JGI IMG/M metagenome (GOLD analysis project Ga0126342, IMG submission 92528) | Coral microbial communities from Lord Howe Island, Old Settlement Bay, Australia - Cyphastrea 1 metagenome | ecosystem: Host-associated > Invertebrates > Cnidaria > Coral ... | reverse complement strand
TTTCACGGGTTTTTCACTGTCTTTTCACGGGTTTTTCACGGTCGTTTCACGCACTTTTCACGCTCTGGGTTTGGAGTGGGATTTGTTTGAAACTCTGGAGTCCGGTATATATTTATACTAGTAATCATTGGGTCTGATAATGCCCAGTAAACACATGTCGCTTCCAAAGACAAAGTTAAACTTTGTCGTTGTGAAAGCCCCAGTTAAACTTTGTGGAAGACTGAGTGGGATATATATATATATATAAAACTATAAATCTATATGGACTGATCCCTGAGAAACTTGGAAAATGAGGAATTGAATGGCCATAAATCTTTGGAGAAATATCTGGGAAACTGCAGCAAAACGTAAAGCATGTGGGAATTTCAAGGAGTTTGTGTGGGCATTTTATTCCTCAAAGCGGTGGCAATTCTGGGAATATCCAATGGACTTTATAGAGCAAATCCACATGTCATGGGAATGGAAATCTCGAGGGTGGATTGCATCAAAAATGACCTCTTCAGGTCAGTTAAGTAATTTTTCGTGAAATAGCTAAAGGAAAAAAAACACATTTTTTATATGATCATTCAAAGGACGTTGAATTAATTTACAAGGTAACTCTAGTTCACTTGCTTCAGGCAACTCCTTTGACTTGCGGTAACTCAATTTCTAAGCGAATTTGTGCGCTTATACATACCTTGCACAATTTCAGTGACGTATTTGTAAGGTACCTCCCAAGAAATTGCAACAATTCTATGACAATTGTGCTCCCAGGTTAGGAAAACCATCAAATCGTACAAACAACTGTCTGGTTTGATGTATCTAAATATAAATATATATATATATATACTTGCATTGTTTCATCGCACATCTTTGGAGAATGTACACGTCAAGATTGATACTTCCAACACTCCAAAGGCCTGGACCAATAACTTCAAACAAATTGCACACACATGTATGCACGTAACTTCCACAGTGACTCCAACTGAAAAATAAGTATATAACTCAAACATCAGTGGTTCTACATTTAAGTCATGAGGAGTTACTGCTGGTTCATGTTTTGCATGTCTCCAAGTTACTGTTGGTTCATGCTATGCCTTTTGTTGATTCATTCTTTGTATTTCTACGACTTACTTCTAGGTTGGTGAAGGTGCGTAGGGGGATTCTTGTACATCACTGTCCTGAGAAAAAAGTTAACAATGAAACGAATATCCCCCACCCCTTAAGATAGATATTGAGGCTGCACGAACTTAAAACTTAACTTGCTAATGTATAGTGTCCTTGATGATGGGTCACAACAATAGCTCCCCAAAGATCATTTAAGGGGACCTATCGATTTACTGCCTTTTTGGCTCAAGATGCACAAAGGTGCTTTTGCCCTTGGTGTGTCTTTGGTTTTTGTTTTCTTTTTAGGTGATTGGACAGCAATTCAAGTTTAAGGAAGTCATAAGAAACTCTATCTCCTCAGGTCCAGGTGGATATTTCAATATTGATTTCAATATTGTTTTGTATACAGGTGAAATTGCCAAAGCGGGGCTAGGTTCTACCCCACACATTCTACACATGTTGATTCCGTAAGCAACCGAAAACATCAGTAACATTGGCAAGGCAGTCAGTTGCGCTATTTGGGAAGGTTTGGAGGGGAGAAGAGAGGAGAGCAAAGATGAAAGAAGCAACCAGGAAATGATTGAAAAGAAACTAACTCAGCAAGTGGCAAAAGTTTTTTTTTCGTTGGGTTCGCGCGCGCGGGGCCTCCCCATTATACCAAAAAATCGCGCACAAACCCAACCAAACAAATAAGAAAACATTTCTTTTGCAAAGGGACCCACTGAGTTAGGTAAGTAGCCGAGACTCATGACATTCTTGAATAATGTGGGTAAAACAATAATAAACAATCCCCCAGTCATCACCATTTTTATAGGTGGCATAAACCATGCACAAATGGGTGGTTTATTATTGTTTTAACCACAGTATTCTCGAATAGTGATAGGCTTGGGCACGGGTTTCAACCTGATGCTGAGCCTCGGGGAGATGGAGTGAGAGATGAAGTGGAGCAGCCCCGACATACTTGTTTTGAATGTGTTTTGATGCTTTTTCTTGGAAGTTGAAACAACATATAGTCACTATTAGTCACTAATATAGTCCCCCCTTTATTCCATGCAATTACAATGTTTGAACACAAACCACTTAGCCCCCCTATACTGTATACATTTGCCATTGTTTCATGTGAATCAGATTGATTCAGTAAATGAAGGTAGCTTCCCCTATGTTTCATACAAACTAAAGTCCTTGCCTTGAACTGAGAGATCATAGTTGCAGCTCACCCCCCCAAGGAATACATTTTTTGAGTTTGCCAAATGCTGAAGACCAGTTTCCCTCCAAGCCTTATTCAATTAGACTAAAATAAAATAATGTATAAACTAAACCTACTTGATACCTCTTTCCGGTCCAAACCTTGAGGACCTGCTCCCCCCGGATTGTTCTACAATAGCAAAAAATATGATGTGGGGGGGGGAATGTGGACGGAAGGCGGGGGAATAAAGGAATCATAGCAAAACAGAACGGCACAATGTTTTTGCAGCAGTGACTCATAAAAAAAACACCATGTGTAACCTGTTTTTTCTCAATTTCAAAACTTGTCCTTTTTTTTTCAACATTGATGGTTCTCAATTGCAGTTCCTGAATCTCACAATCATCTTCTTGTGCTTCATGTGGTTGAGGAGTTGCTGTGTGACATTCTGACACTAATTTTGCAAGCTTCTTTTGTCATTGTGGTTTTCAAAGGCACAAGAAGAGTTGCCTAAGGTAAGTCAGTTAACTTATCTTAGGCAAGTCAGCCGAGTTATAATTAGACAACTTTAAAATTAACTAATTAATAGTTAATAGGCCTCAAAAATTAACTTTGCCTATTTCACGAAAAAATGACTTAACTGATCTTCAGGGTGGTTAACATTGAAAACTTGGAGCCGTGTGACAAAGAATTTTAGCTTAAGCATCACACACACCCAAAAAAACATGGAAACAGTCTGAAACAGTTGGATTTAAGCAAGCAGAATCAGGAGATCGCCGGCAATCTGGGCAAATCGCAGCTGCCAAGCCGGACATGCCCAAGGACCCAAGGACCTGGATGTTCTCAGAATACTCTGCCCGATATAAGCGCACGGATCCTTCTTGGTTGCTGACCACTAGCCAGTTGGCATCCTGGGGCACGGCATGGCCAAGGAATGAGCAGCGCGGCAAACTGCACGTGCCCCCGTTTGCAAACTTGAAACCAGATCGTTAGCAGCAGAAATATCACCGTGTAGGGGTTGTGGACATGGTGACATGGCCAAGAAACATCAAAAAACAACAGGGGTTGCTGGCGCGCAACTGGTGAACTGTGAAGCATGAACCCCCCACCTGTGGGGTCACCACACAGCTAGATTTCTAGTGACCAGGTGTAGCAGATCCGAGGTATACCGGTATAATGACATCTAATTACCATGGTTTCAACTTGCTTCAGAAGAATCATCTCCGGAAGTTTGCCCACACCCAAAAAAAACTATCGTTCAACAAAACCAGAAGTTTCACATTGCTCCCTACAGATCTATCTCCGCCAAGCAACAGGGGAAAGTTCCAGGGATCGCACGGGCCATGGAAGCACCTTGGAGGACCGTCTAGGGGTTCCACACATGTTTCCACTAGTGTTTCCTTATCCCAGATGCTCCATGGTGCTGGAATATTTACCTACATTTCCCCCAAAATTGCCCAGTTTTGTAGGTAAATATTCCAGCACTATGGAGCATCTGGGTATCATTGGTGTTTCCTGAACGAATTTGGCTTTTTGAAACTGCCCCAGTAGAAAATCTTGGAAAATCAAGCAAGATACGGAAGTCCTGGGTACTTCCGAAGCACTGGAAGACGAACGTGGAAGGACACCTACATTTGTATGCGCCAAAATGGGAGCACCTACAGTCTACAGTGCCAAATCATCAATTTATATTACTGGTTGGTGGTTTTAACCATCTTGAACAATATGAGTTCATCAATGGGGAGGATTATCCCATAGATGAAATGGAAAATAAAACATGTTTGAAACCACCAGATTACCTACCTGGACCCTCCAAGTACAAAGAAAACTTCGGCAAAAATCCCCCAATCGCCTTCCCAGGTCTTCCTCAGTATATAACCAGGCCGGGACATGAGCAGGTCGCAATAAGACTCTTAGGTACCCCGGAAACCCAAGTTTAATACCTGATCTAAGTTGGGAATCCAAATGGCTGGTATTTAATCATTGAATAATCATAATGATAATGCTACTAAAAATCAGAATGCTAATAATAAAGATAGTAATGTTCATTAAAACCTAATATGAATAACGACAATACATATATATATATATATGAATAACGACAATACATATATATATATATATACAGGAAGGGAATAATTGTTCATCAAGAATCATGTTGGCGGTCTAACGTCGTTGAATATCATCCTCCAAGGCTTGTGGCTTTGGAGTTTGCCACGTTACATCAGATAGAAAACGACAGCTCTGAGGGAGAAAAAAACACATACCTGAACAAATGCTTCAAAATCTTAAAACAGATAATTACAGTACGGTGGACACAGCAGTTACATCCCACTATTATATCCCACCTATAACGTCTATAACATCTCAAACATCTATAACATATATATATATATATATATCTATAGCATATATACACATATACACATACATACATATACATATATATATATGTATATATATACATTAATACATATATATACATGTACACATATATACATATATACATATATGCGTATATACGTATATAATCAAATATACATACACTATGTATGTATGTATATATATATATATATATGTATGTGCATACATATTTGATACATGCTAACTATATCCAACATACACCCCCGTTCTTCTTGTCTCCCCAAGCCCGAGGCCCGGCCACCAGTTCGCCCTCGGGCTTCGTTTCACGGGTCAGCAAATGTTGCCAGAAGCTGAGCACGCCGCTCTCGCAGCCCTTGATCAGCCTGGAGCAGCAATAGGGGGTTTATAGGGATAATCATTGAGGTAATAATTAGGATATGACTGGGATATAACTGGGATATAATGACAACAATAAGGATATCATGGGGTTTTGTAGGGAGAATAATTAGGATATGATTCGGACAATGGGATAAAATTGGGATAATCAGTGGGACATAATTTAAATATAACCTTTGGTAATCAAACCCGGCTAGCTGGGAAATCCGCAAACTGAAGGATTTTCCGGCCTGCGCCATGTTTGATTACCGGAGAGTAGGTGGATACAGTCATGGCCCGAAATACCTGTTATAAGTTATAAGCACTGACAAAACCCCATTTATAGTAATCCCATAGAAACAAAAAAACAGTTGTAACTGATAGCCATGGCCATAACTGTACTTTCATGAAATGCCTCAGTTAGATTAAGGAAACCTTCCTCCATCGACTCGCGCATCCAGCAAAGGATGGATTTAACCATCACTGGGGATGGAGAAATTGCGTTTTCTATAAGCTGGGTATATATGGGTATATGGTGTAACCAATCATTATGAATGTATGGTGGATTCATGGGTATAACAACTGGATGAGGGAATCTCTAGACACATTTCACCAACTGTTCATCACTATTTAGACTTCACCAAGCACATTTGGGGATGTTGAACCCAAATATTTGGTGCTGAAATGTATTTTATCCTAAAGAACGTGGAACCCTGTGAAATTGGAGATTGAACCAACTGGTAGACAAAGATATACGAGTCTATAAGAAATACATTTTTTTTCTGCTGCGATTAGTTGTGACTGGTCGTGTAGATACCCCTCTTCGGGAAAAAAACACAGATTTGGGGATATTTGGGGGTCAAAACCCTTGGCCCCTGCTGAACATCAAAATAGCTTGTACATGGATGTTCATCACCCTAATAATATCTAATAATGGTATTGGTAGGCATTGATCCAAAGCCATTTTGATGGGCGCATACATATGCCCAAGTGCACATCCAAGTGACTGATTTTTCAGAGGCGAAAACCGCATGGCGCGGACAGGGGAGATGTCCTTAGGCTGCCGGCGGTCTTTTTTCCGGGGTGAACTGAAACGAAAAAACATGCCCGGCCCATGCATAGCAAATAGTAACATAATCTTTGGGACTCCGTTCTTCGGGTGCAATGCAAAATTCAGGTGTATAATTTCTAGCTGGGTACTGCAGCACATACCGCCATGAAAATGGCAAATAGTGAAACACTACCCAACCAAACTTAGCTTCCTTAGACTTACTGACTGGTGCTTAGTAATGAATTGGAGAATGGGCCTTATTACATCTTATTACCCCCCAATAAACTAACATAGCTATGGAAAATGTCCCATTTATGGAGATGATTTACCTACGAAACAACGATGTTTGGATTGGATCATTCCTCCATTCCCGACATGTTCAGCAGCCTTTTTCCGTAGAGCCTCCGAGAAAAAGGTCGTCAGGCTGCCATCAGAGGTGGATAAGTTCATGGGACTGATGTCCAAATGCCTCGGCAGATTTTCGCCATGAATCGCCACAACTGACCCTGCGGCCGTACTTTGAGACAAAACGTGCTATCATCTTAAGTTGGCTATATAATTGTATCTTTATGTTATAGTCCATATCAATAATCTTAATAAATCTTAATCATATTATTACTCTATCCAACTATAGCTGCTACTATAGCTTTATACCCTTGTACTCATTCCAGTTATAAATTAAAAGGTTGTTTTGTCAACCAAGGCAAGAAAAAATGACCCGACCTCAAGTGGGGCCTCCCTTTCCTGGCCCAAGAGGAAAGCCAGAAAACAGGGAGAGATCCCAAAAAAACACATTGCCAATCTTAGATACGCGGTAAGAAGAAAGAAGCCGTAGCTGGTGAGCAAATATCAATAAATGTCACCATTTATGATATATGTACTTGCTGACTCCAAGAATTGTAAGTGTGTTATTTTTGTTGCCCCCGTTACAACTGGACTCACTCTGCTTATAGTTGGGGTTTGAACCCACTAGCTCGGGTGAACCACCAAGTAGCCCACCCATGTCCCAAGGTCGGCAAGCAACAACTTCCACAGCAGCGTCATCCCAGTTAAGCTGGATTGGTCCCAAGCACTGACCGCGAACCAATAGTTTCCTGCGATCATTGGATTGTTTTGGGGTGTGCCTTGTGCCTTACTTCTTGTGGATGTTATGTGAAATAATGGGTATGTGAACATGACGGAACACCACCCATAACAGTTTCCTGCTTGATCATCATTTTGCACATGCACATTTGGACATGCATTGGCTGTGTAGACATGGTTTTTGGACAAACCGAGGTATATACCCCAACCACACATATATATATATATATATATTTATATTTATATTTATTTATTATTATCCACATGACACAATGCCACCATACCATATCATACCATATTATACCATATCAAACAAACAAAACATAGTCCTGCTAAATTAAAATAGCTATGGAAAATCAACATATTTGCAACATGTTTACAATCATAAGTATATCCTCAAACTAAATGGGCCACACATTGCAACAAATGACCATGCCGGGTCATCCGCGACTTGCACAGCTTTCACCATCACCATGTTCCAGTCATAGTTGAAAGGCCACATGACCCGCAGCCTTTGCATAGCGCCACAGCTGTAATCTCCTTGGAGGAAGGGATGGGCAATCTGCCATGCTTCACCCAAAGTCCACTCCGATTGGAGGTTCCCAAAAACCAGCTAAGTGCAGTAGCCCACTGGGAAGATGAAACCCCATCCCTCTCTGGTTGCTGCTTCAAACATATCCCAGTTTGTGGCTGAATATCCCTGGTGATGGGATGCCCCCTGTATGTTGGATGCTTCAAATTATATATATATATATGTATACACAATAACATGTTTATAAATATATATATTAATTTATTCACTGCATACTGCATATTTGAAGCTCAAGACATGCGGCAAATCTCACGCACGCAAATACAGTATCTGGTCACTTTGCAGTATGTCCCAAACCAGATTTAAAACAGATTTAAATCCATTTGGGGATCATTTCCCCAACCCTAACCAGCATCAAACTGGTCATTGGTCATCTCCAAGCAGCGAAGTTTCCAGGGTAATTGTCGCTCAAGGCTTGAGTCACAGAGAAACTCCAAATCACGTGGGGCAAGCCCTGCGGAGAGAGCTGAGGTGGTTGGGCTAAAACAGATTAGGATTAGTCAGCATTCCAAGGAGAGGAGAACGAGGAGAAACAACATCTGTGAGGTTTGCAGTGGTTGCAGTGGTTGCCAAGTATGTGAAATGTATCTTACCTTGAAAAAATGTATGTTGCTGTCCATCTGTGGGTGTTCTTTGACGGCCAAAGTGTATGGAATCTATTCGTAGTAGGGGAAACTTTTCACATAAAACTCTGCAATTTTCTTGTCATTATCATGGCTAAGTCATTATATTTTCTATAAATGCCTTCAATGATAAGAAACGAGTTATGTGTGTACAGTGATACTTTGCACATATGAGATGAGTGAGTGTGTATCCCTGGAAGGTGTCCCATGTCAGTAGCAACCCTCAAAAAAATAGACACGCAATTTACTGTCCTATTTCAGTAGGTTTCAACATTTCTATCTCTTGTGGGGGCTTGCTATCAACCCAGCTTCCATGGCCACGTAGCGCTCCGCATCCAGGTAATCATCCCGGTACTTGCTTTTCCTTAGGACTTCTGTGATGCCATGACACCGATGCCCTGGGACCGAAAGTTCGGGTCATGAATGTTCCAAGTCACAAAAGTGACATGAGGTCATGACAATATATACAGACATATGTATAATATAAATATATATATATATGTGTGTGTGTGTTCATATGTACATATATATATAATATAGTCATATATCACGAAATATCACCATGAATCATCTATAATTACATGGCATTAAATGAGTGTATTTCTTCCATTGCCAGGATAGATTTGCAACTATCCCCATTTTCAATCATATGGGCATGACCAGGGTTACAAACTCCTATAACTCTGTGGTTAAGTTTCTATATACACTTATACATTGACCTGCACTTCCACACTACCCTCTGGTAAACTAACAGGTTGCTATTGAAAATGGCCATAGAAATCGTTGATTTACCCTAATTGAAAATGTTATTTTTTTTATAGCTTAGCAAACTCTTAGTTTACCAGAAGGTATATCCTATGATCATCCCATTATTCAGCATTGTTAAGCCACTGTAACAAACCGTTAAGAATCACCATTAAATCCACCAAATGATCCGCAATTAACCATCATGAAGCATCATTAACCCATTATATAAATCATATTAGTAAATCACCGTTAATCACCATGTATAGTGGTTAAATCACCATTTTCCTATGTTTTCAGACAAGCCACTTCTGACTGGCTATACCTATTCTGTTCGTTACCCTGTGAGCCTGGCCATGTCGCTATCCAAGGGTCACCATGTGAAAGCGACCCTCAGGACATCCCAGCCTGGATCAAACATGGCCAGGTGGTCAATCCCAACTTTTCATGGAAAAATCGGGGGAAAATCATGAGAAAATGGTCAAATATGTCAAATCTACTGTAAACTGGATAATGTGGTTAAAACAATGCCATAAACGCACCATCCCCCAGTCATCACCATTGTTATAGGTGGGACTTGGTTGCCATTCCCAGTCATGGGTGGTTTATGGCATTTTTCTACCCACATGTTTTATATCTGTAAATATCGGGTTTTCATGGGAGAATCATCGAACTAAAAGTTGGGTTTTCCGGAAAGCAATCTTTGACTACCTGAGGGTAATTTTGCCGGGTGCCATCAGGAAAACCGCCAGCATACAAGACTCCGGTGATTTCCTCCACCGCCAGCGCGTTTTGAGTTCCCGCCAACGGAACCAAAATCTGTTTGGGGAGTGCCACAGTTATGGTCCATGGCTATTAGTTATAACTGGTTATTTTTATTGGATTATACATCCTATAAATGATGTCTTGTTAGTACTTATAACTGGCATTTCGGGCCAAAACTGCAGGGATAGATTTTCATCACATTGGTTTGGGAAAAGCGGTCGAAGAGAAATCCCAGCTGCAGCATGAAGTTTCCTTCCACCGCCAGAGCGAGAACCTCTGGGATGTCCAGGGTCGCTACGACATGTTCCTGTGGAGTGTCGTGGCGTGGAGAGCACAGGATCCTTGGAGGGTGCTATCAATTCACCACCTTTCAGGTGGCATTCCCCAGTTGATCTGTTCATACACGATCTAAATCTAAAGAAGTTTATGATCCGGGCATGCTGGTGAAGGTTGCTGGGGAGCCACAAGGGACCATTGCAAGGCAATCCTCAGGTCATTTCAACCTGGGATTGGGTCGTTCATTGGGGTCCGTCTTAGTAGAATCTGAGTAGAACCTTCCCATGCACTCTTTGGGACTAACCCGCTGAAGTAAACAACCAGAATCTGTGGCTAGTATACCATGATTTTCATGATTCAGTATGCAGTTCATTTCGTCTTTTTCCATCTTTTTCCAAGCAGTCAGCAAGCCAGTGCCGGGTGCTGAGCATCTACATGGAGGTTACCAATCCATGGGGGCCCCAGTTCCCATTGGGGCCACGGGATGATAGATCCAAGCTTCAGAGTCGTTGAACTTCCAAATCATCACATGGTCCTTCCGGAGCTCCCGAACCCAAAACGATCAAAACGCTCCCCTGGAAAAGAAACTTAAGCTCAGGATGGGTCTCCAACTTGGGGTGGCATCCCAGTTGGTAAGTACTTTGTAGCTACAACTGCGATATTCTACTCTCACTGGGCAATATTTACACTAATAATTACTCATTTCAGTGATTAGCCACCTATTAACTGGGATGCAGGTCCAAAAATTCCATAAACCATACGACGAAAGGGATGAGGGTGGCACAGCGCTGACGTCCAGAGCAACCTAGCTTAAGGCCGGAACCAATAAAAACACCTTGGATTTCAACCTACCAGGTCTTTGCATTTTAGGATATGTCAGGTATTTACCAAAGTATAAGCAATATTCTCAACTATGGGTCAAGTATGGTCAAGGCAGGTAACGTGCGCACTTTTTCTGTTTTGGCCACTCGGTCACTCACAGCTGACCAACAGTTCCCCGCAGAACAAGCTGCAAAGACTGGGGAGCTTCACATGCTGCAAACTCCAGCTGAAACCTCGACCAAGCGTCAAGCTGCGTAAGGTGCTGGGGAACATCACCGTTTCGAGGTTCCGATTGAAGCGATGGCCAAGATGCAAGTGCTGAAGGCTGCTGGGTAAATTGGGCAAATTCGCATCCTGGAGCCTTTGAGAAAAATTCAGCCCGAAGGTCAGGCTCACGAGGTCAGGGGGCCAGTTTACAAAACGAAGACTTTGGTTGAAATTCTGGCCAAAAGTCAAGTGTCGCAGACTGCTTGGGAACAAGACATGCATCAGTAGTTGATCGAAATCATTCCCAAACGTCAGGCGTTCCAGTTGCGGGAAAGTGACCCCCTCCAAAGTCTCATTGAAACGATCTCCAAAGGTTAGACTCTGTAAATTCTTCGGCCAAATTACCTGAGCTGCATTGCCCCCCTCTAGGGCACTAGGACTCTAGGAGTAGGTACCGAGTATATGAACCTACAAAAACGGGACCTGACCATCCCTGAACCATTGCAGAGAGTTGGAAGCCTCTATTCGAATAGGTTTTTTGGGGAATAATGTTACCTCCTGGTTGAGCTCATTGACCAGAAATTAAGCGAAAACATCACTGAAATATACCAGTGACATTCCTCAAACTCTGGCAGAAGAGTTCGCCAAAAGTTAAGCTTTGAAGACTGCATGGCAAATGCACGCCCTCCAAGCTCTGGTTGAACATATAACCAAAACTCAAGCTCAGCAGGTTGGGCCACTGCACCCGCTCCAAAGGTTGATTGAACTTGAAACCAAAGGTCAAATGTTGAAGGTTCTGCGGCAAGCAAATCCAGTCCATTCTCTGGTCGAAATCCCAACCAAATACCAAAACCTGAAGCCGCGCTGGCAGCTTGACCTTCTCCAATTCCTGATTGAATTTGTAGCCGAATGTCAAATTTTGAAGGCCGGGCGGCAACATCACATCCACCAGGCTCTGGTTGAACTCTTGGCCAAAGGTCAAGCTTTGGAGACTCTTTGGCAAGTGTGTGCTGTCTAAACTCTGATTGAACTGCTGTCCAAAAGTCAAGCTTTGGAGACTCTTTGGCAAGTGTGTGCTGTCTAAACTCTGATTGAACATGTGACCAAAAGTCAATCTCAAAAGATTACTTGGCCACTTTACATCCAACAATCTCTGGTTGAATTGAAATCCCAAAGTCAAACTTTGCAGGCTGTCTGGAAACTTCACTCTGTCAAGTGTTCGGTTGAAGGCAAAGCCCAAAGTCAAGCATCGGAGACTCTCAGGAAAATCCACCAACTGGAGACTCTTGTTAAAATCTCTGCTCAGGGTTAGCTCTTCCAAACTTGGAGGAAAAGAAACTTGCCGCAGGCTCTGATTAAACTCACAACCAAGAGTTAAGCTTTGAAGACTGCATGGCAAATGTACGCCCTCCAAGCTCTGGTTGAACATATAATCGAAACTCAAACTCAGCAGGTTGGGCCACTGCACCCGCTCCAAAGGTTGATTGAACTTGAAACCAAAGCTCAAATGTTGAAGGCCACTAGGCCAAATCACATTCTCCACCTTTTGGTTGAATAAGTTTCCAAATTTGATGCTGGTTAAACCCGATGAAAGCACACACCCTCCAAACTGTGCTGGAACTTTTCACCAAATATCAACTTCTGAAGGCGGCTTGGCCAGCGGACTTGCTGTAGTCTTTGATCGAAACTATCACCTGGCACTCGCGCCATGGGATCCGCTGACGGTGCCATGGGATCGGAGGAAACTAGCGTCTCGAGGGGCCCGCTATCCATCGCTTAAAGAATTCTTCATCTCAAAACTATATTGATCGGAACATCTTCTTCCAAATCTAGGTATAGATATCTCAGCGTATCTAAAAACTACATCTAGGAACATCTCAAAACTATATCTAGGTTGGGGGAAACAATGTATAACAACAACCAGTCATGATCAACCCCCTGCCCGGCAGAAAGGGATCAGCTGGGCCTGCTGAGCCGCTAAGGAAATAAGGAGTATATATAGAAATTGAGATGATACATTATATGTATAAATATATGTATATATACATGTGCATATATATATATTTAAATATGATATTGCTTACATATATATATATATATACTATATACATATATTAAATTATTATTATTATCTTTAATTAATGCATTATGGTATACAACGTTGGTAAACCATTTTAGGGAGCTGTATCTAGCCCAATCCCTTTCCCCCTCCCACCTAGAGTCAACTCTTGAAGACCATCTGGAAAGTGAATCCGTTCCAAGCTCTGGTTGCAAAGAGTGCCGAACGTCAAGCTTTTGAGGCTGCTTGGAAAAATCACATCATCGAGTGGTCGGTTGAAGTTATCGCGAAGGGTCAAGGTTTCCACTCCATTCCTTGGCGTTTTTTAAGGTTAAGATTTACGGATCCCAAAGCTGGGGATGGATCAACACATATCAAAACGCCACTGTGCCATGCATTTACCAACTAGCTTGCTGCGAAAAGAGAGGCTTTTGATCCAAGCACATCCATTTGTTTTCAGAAAAAAAAACGTTCACAAACCTGACCGTCTCATCGTCGCGGGCTGCGCCAGGATTCACACCACGGCAAGATCCATTTGGGATAGATCGTCTAAGCCCCATGAATGACGACGCTGTTTTTTTTTGTGCCAAATCTCTGATTGGTTAAATCATGTTGCCTCCCGCAATATCAAACGTGGCAATGGAAAATCCAGGTCATTGTGGCGAGCCTCGGAAGGTGACTAAGCTGCTCGGGCTGACTGATGCCCTTCACCGTGGTGATTCCCTCCATCTCGTGCTCCGTCTGTGGCTTGATGCCCTGCAACCGGCACCACGCAGCATGCACCGAGCACGGCACGAAAGTGCAGAAGAGTACGACACTTTCACCAGGTTCTTCGGAGATACCTCGGCATCCCAGGTGGTTAACCATGCTTAACCTACCTTGGTTTCATGTGAACCACCCCAAAATAAGGGATTTGATGTATGTTTTTTCCAATTCGCAACGTATTCCCCAAGCCTTTCAGAGATTTTCCCGAATCCTTAGCGTCCAGAAACCGTATCGCCGTATAATGAATTTTATTATTCATTTGTACGCATATGTAAATGTATGTATGTATATATATATATATGTATATGTATATGTATGTATTGCATTTGTATTTGCATTTGTACTTGCATATGTATTTGCATGTGTATTGTATTGTACTTGTATTACTTTCTCAGTGGGTGTCCTTGCGGAAAAAACGTTTACATTTTTTTTGGGTTGGGTTCGCGTGCGGTTTTTGGGAATAAAATAGAGGCCCCTCGCGCGGGCGAACCCAACCAAACAAAGCTTAAAGTTTAGACACTTGATGAGTAAGTGTACGATAAGGATATTGCGTAGTTGACTTGGCAACTGGGGTGCACTTATGATCTCCAGATGCAAATCACCTCTGATGTGTAGATCGCAATGGCACGATGACAAATAACTTCAAATTGGAATATGGAGTTGGTTGAGTGATGAGTAAGGTAGGTTGTAAATGTGTATATATATATAAGATATGCGGGTAAATAACAATAGTTCACTGACCTGAAAAAAGGCTATTTGGTGATGATTCCCCTTCCTAAGCAGGATTCCAGTGAGGTCACAATAGTGAGATCACTTTACAATTCACCCAGGTGTGCACCCAGATGCCTATTATAATTATACCATAAGTTAATCCTGTATGTCAAGCTCAGTTCTAAGGGGATGCAACCCAGTTTATAGTCAACAGGTCCATGGCCATCCATTGCCCATCTAAGACGAATTTCCTGGGGAGGATGGGACTTACACAATCAGAGACCCAAAGATGACCAAAGCAAAGAACGTGCAGAAGTTGCTCCAAGATACCAACCTCTTGCCGTTTCAGGGTACGTCCCATCAGCAATCTTGTCGCCCTGTAGGTCAGCGAAAGCGTGGCCCCAGCTTTCCAGCACTGTAGCTGCTGAAGAATCATGTCACGCACGTGGCGACAAAGCGTGGCATCGGGGACGTCATTTAAGGTCACTTCTTCACCAGTCCTGGGGGTGCCAACACTGCAAAATGATCTGGCATGATCTGGGTACATACTCTCTGGTAAACTAACATAGCTATGGAAAATAACCCTTTATAATCCTTTATATAAATTGGTAATTGAAGTACACATGGCCATTTTCAATAGCTATGTTCAATTACCAGAGGTAGGTGCAGCGTAGGTAGTTTGGAATGTTGGGATAGGGAGGGATACGAGCAATCCAGCTGGCATGCTAGTGGACATCGATGATTCCAAAACATCCGAATCACATCATCGACAATTTACACGCATTTCAAGGCTCGCCATGGATTTTAAACAGGAGTTGCATATACATTGCTTCTGTATGGTGGAGAACATATCTGGCCAGTACCAAAACATACCTTCGCCCTAGAACTCGCAACCAGAAGCCATTTGGGGATCATAATCAAATATTTTAAGTATGAAAAAGGACATAGCCATGCACAAACTCAAACACTGCAGGGTCATGAGGTAGGACCTGGAGTTTGGGAGATGCATGAAATGTAAGTAAACATTGTGTGTTTGTATAAGTATACAAAACAACAAATTAACAAACACACAATATCGAACAATGATTACTCATCCATATTGTCAACACACACACACATATATTGTATATATATAT
>Ga0126342_10011465_pt1 | contig 15843 bp, 12 predicted proteins | sample Cyp1metagenome_FD_92528 | JGI IMG/M metagenome (GOLD analysis project Ga0126342, IMG submission 92528) | Coral microbial communities from Lord Howe Island, Old Settlement Bay, Australia - Cyphastrea 1 metagenome | ecosystem: Host-associated > Invertebrates > Cnidaria > Coral ... | reverse complement strand
TGGAAAGGCATGGAAAGGCATGGAAAGGCATGGAAAGGCATGGAAAGGCATGGAAAGGCATGGAAAGGCACTCAAATGTACAAAAGCTACGTTGAAATATTTTGAAGTGATGCGAAGACGTTGAGATATGTTGAAATATGTTGAAATCATGAAACTGCCATGAAGCGTGGCAATATGTTGCAATTAACTGATTAACTGTGCCCTGGGGAAGCGACTTGTTGGGACCGAGACCACACAGTATTGCTGCCAGAAAGGACATCCCGGAGACCTGTTGCCGAACGGCCAGAGCTTCGGAATTCCGTGTTGAAACATTCTCAGGTCCTTGCAATGCCAAAGGTGACTGCATACACTGCCGGTGGAGACTTACCTGTCAGCGTAGAAAGGCAGCAACTTTGGACTGGGAAGGATGACCCGGACAGCCGAATTCAGATCATTGCATGAAATTTGCTCTAGATATTCACCTGATTTCACCTGTAACCGGAATCCCTCGGAATCTTCGAATCTTCGCAACCCGGACTCTTCATACTTCCGGTGGCTGGAATCTCTTTTGGGAAAGACTTGAAACTCTCAACTCAAGGTGGAAGCTCTACTCTACACATCTCTGCACATCTCTACACATCTCCTTAAAAACATTCAAAACCAGTCGCCCCAGCAAGCCACTGCGAACCCTTTCCACCCCTCCCGGTCCACCAGGGCATAGCCCAAAATGTGCCTGGCCCAGAAAACTGCACTGGTCGTTTTCGACCTCCCCACGACCAGCCTGAAAGAGCTGAAAGAGCAGTCGAAACTCGAAGCAGATTGGAAGTGCGAAACATTGCAAAACATGTGGATCATGTGGATGACATTGGACGTCACATTGCTTTCTCACAGTTGTCGGCATGAGATGTCAAGAAAGCTGTGGGACTCGGACCCCAGATTTCCCACCTACAGCTGAAACAAAGGGATGATTTCTACCAGCTGTACATGCGCAATGCAAAAACTTCTCTTAGCAAATTCTTAGCTGCATGCCACTCCTGGTTTCGGAATCTTCCTTGCTCCATTGTGACCTCATTATTACATCTTTGCAATTCTATGCAATTATGACGTAGGCACGACAGAAAAGCATTGCATAGCACTGCATTGGCTGGTTGAGAGATCGACCGCGGACTTACTTTGGAACGTGGACTGCGGTGGTGGCGGCGGGCGCTCGTCTGGAGACAAGGCCTTCCACAGGACTTGGTAGCTTCTAGTAGAATACTTGTCGTGCTAGGCTAGGCCTTGCCAAACTGCAAAATATGTCAAACATGTTCAAACCATGTTAAAGCCACACTTCGTAAAATGAATGTCGGACCTGCAAGAAAGTGGAGTAGTCTGGCCAAGTCCCTGGAAGCCTGCCAGGATCTGCCAGGATCTGCGATCTGCCAGAGCCATTCCCGGGCCGGGCAACTCATCAGCTTCACCGTCACATCGTCCAACTGTTCCACGCCACTCCCAGCTGCCCTCACACTTTTTCACCGAGAAACCTTGAGCATTTCACGGCACTTTGTATGCCAAAAGTGCAAGGCCCGAAGCAGGGGATATTCACTCTATCAGCCTTGCAATGCCTCTCTGGCCCGACCGCGCTATGCCATGCGGCTATGCCGCTGGCCAGAGTCTCTCTAGAGATCGTAGAGCACAGAAGTTTCTCTATGCTCTTTTCATCATTTCATCTCTTTTCATTTCTTTTCATCTCTTTTCATCTCTTTCCACAGTTCATTGAATTCATTGGAAACGTTTTCGCTTGAGACCTCGCAGGCATTCTCGTTGTGCCTCAACAACTGGACAAGCCGCGCTGTCAGAAAGACCTGTCGCAGAGAATCAGGGAACAACACCTCTGTAGTCACTGTAGTCGCTTAAATGTCACTTGAAACGACAATTCCTAGAATCCTAGAGTCCAAGATTCATCGACTGTACACAATTTGCAAATACTTCCAAAGCCTGCATTGAAGAGAGTGACTTTCAGCATGACTTCTGGCCAGTCTGTAGTCAGCTTGAGAAACCTCAGTCGAATTGTCTTACGCTGATGAGAAATTGCTGAAAGTTTGTGATTTTTCGGATTGCTTTCCATTGCTTTCTCCTTTGTCATCTTTGTCCAAAATTGTCTTAAATTTGTCAAGCTCGTCAAGCAGCCCGGGGGTGATTGCAACAGCTTCCAAGTTCTCCTTGATGAACGCAAGGCAGGCTCTCTGTAGCTGCTTGGCATCAAAAAGATGCGCCTAGGCCATGCAGCCTAAACACCACTCGTTGGTTGCAAGATGTTGCAAGATGTTGCAAGCTACAGCTGTCTTGGCTACTGGTTGCGACTGGCCACACAGAACGTGTGCAGACTGTTCAGCAAAGCCCACTTCAATCACAGCAAAATGATTGCTTGGGTATGATCTTAATCTGCTCGTTTTCACGAAGTATTTTGTCAAATCTGAATACTGGGCTGCTGGCTTGGCAAAGTACCCCGGAGACCTCGCTCACGGTCATTCTATTGCAAAGCCGCTGCTCGCACCAAAGCTGCAAACGGGCAACCTGCAGAATCTGCGGACAAGAATTAAGTTAGAATAGTGCTGACTGCGCACTGAAAAGCACTTCAACAGACTTCAACTCACATGCTTCAGGCTGATTCAGGGCTTGGTAGGTTGACTAAACAACTAAACGACTAAACACACACAGTATGGCCTGGTACCTGTGACTGATTTGTAGAAGCTGGTGCAGCAGTTGGATCCTCAGCGTACGAGCACCACGGAATCACATTTCCAGCATCACCAATGAAGTCAAAAAAGGCAAAGTCACATGCTACATGCCCAACATCATCATGTATCATCCCAGTGATCCCAGTCATGGCATCTTGAAATACCCCAACAAACATTTCATTTCAGGACTTCATGAACACTTCAAGGTCACTATTCAAGCGAGGGTCTCTGCACTGACTTTGGCCAAGTTGGCACTCCTGCTGTCACCAGCCTGATTCGACGTCTGATTCGATCTGCAAACATGTTCCACCAGCTCTTGGATGTGATCGAAGTCGTCCTTAGCCACTTGACTGGCGATGACTAGCGACTAGCTGGCTGCATGTGGCAGCTGCTTCATGCAGGAGGATTCAGGAGAATCCCCAAAAACAAACAAGTGTGGCTACATGTGGCTTGTGCTGCAGCAACACACAATCTCTTTGCATGTTGGGTGTAGCCCAAGTCAAGCAAAGATCCCATCCAGAAAGCCTGATGCGGCTCCTGCATTCTAGATTGTGCTAAAAGGATCTAAAAGGTGTATGCAAATTCCAAGGATTCCAAGGCTCTGTGTACAGGAATCTCAGCATGGCTTTGAAAATCTCGCCCTCACAGTCTTCCACGACAATCTCTTTCGAGATCGATTCTTGCATTCCACCCAGCAGTTCACTTGCAAACACATCGGAACGTGCTAGAAGGATCTGGGAATGAGCGCAAATTGCTTCTCCCTTCACAAGAAAGGTCACATCAGCACCCCGGCCGCCGTCCTTACAGGTCCACCAGGGGGCATGAGGGTGGTAAAAAAAAATGCGGTAAACCAAAGTAGATGCAGGTAAATCCTACACTTGGCTTGAATCTCAGGACACCATCCTTCAGAGATTCTATCACCAAGGCTTGCGCAGGTGAAGAAGGCTTGTACAGGCCGGGGTTTTGGACCCACGAATCGACACCTGAAGTGTACCATCACCTCTTTCCGCAGGCCGGAGCTTGGAACCCGGCATGTCTCAGGAAACCATCGAAGCTTATGCGCTTATTCTATCACTAAGGGGTCATCGCACATGCAAAGTGAAGAACCTGAGACCCCCAAGCCAATGCTGCTGGGGAAAAATGAAAAAGTAGTGAAGACCGAAATGAGGCTCAAATAGTGACCGGAAATGCTGGCACAATGATGATGGAGGCACATCCACTCTGGAGGTCTTCACTGTCTTTGTGAAGAAACCATCTTCAGGTGGCAAAACTTCCACTCTAATCTTGACCGTAAGAGCGTCTCCACTGACCCAGTCGGATCGCAGAAGATGCCTCAGACTCCAGGCACAGCGGCACTACCAATATCTACCATGCATTGCGCATCATTGCGCATTCCGTTGCATCTCATTACGCCATTTACACATCCATTTACAGCTGCGTCTCCACTCTCATGGCAATGAGGCAATGAGTGATAATATTTTTATAAATTAATATAATATATAATTCAATATATAAATTGTAATAATGCAGTGATAATCAGTGTGTGCAGCTTAGTGCAGCTTGACAAATGCTGAGGTGCTCATGTGTGAGGCCGAAGATCCCAACAAGCTTGGCAGTTCCGTTCCCTGGCGGGTCCACAAAGCTTCAACCGTCGCTTTGCAGCAATCTTTCGAAGCGATGACCGTGATGACCGTGATGACCGTGATGACCGTGCTCTATCATTTTGTTTGGCTTATTTCGTGTGCATTTCGTGTGCATCTGGTATGTTTACGGTGCTGATTTGGTCCCATCCGATCAAATGATCAGCAGCATGGCATAAATGAATATAGATGATGCACAGTGCATGATGCACATATATGATTCATATATGCACATATCAAGTTTCTACTGGTTTGGTCTGGCCTAAGCAAGATCTCGAGGGATTTCCGGAGCGTTTGACAACTCTAGGCTCTGCACAGCTTGGCATCCCTGACCATCCCTGACCATCCCTGATATCTATTTGTTCTACCGTTTGTTAAACCAAGTTATCGAGTTAAAATGAGTTAAACCATGTTAAACCTATATACAGTATTTGTTTTAATTTGCTCTAATTTGCTCTAATTGTTTTGTCGTTTCAGTCGTTTCAAGGGTCTCGGCATGTTTCGGTCCTTCGTGCACGTCTGGTCCAAAGGCTCGGCCAAGTGTGTCGCTGAGCGGATGGCTTTCTTCCTGTCCGCTCAAGGCGACAAGTCCACCCTTAGACTGGAAAAATATGTGGTCTAAATTAGTCTAAATACATTGGTCAATACATTGGTCAATGTAATCATATGTAATCATATGTAATCCACCAGAATTGTCTCTGCTCAAAGCAGCGATCAATCCGCACAGCAGAATTTGGCTGAGGACTTGGCAGCAGTGTGACCCCACTGCACGAATTCGCCATCACTTCGCTTGATCCAGAACTGATGACGAAAAGTGATTCCGCCGCTCTCGTTGTGGATGATGGCCAGAGAACCTCGCTGGTTCTCATCACCGATTTCACCACTCCGAGGATGGTATACCTGAGCTCGCCAGACAATATGCCGCATCAGTAGCATCAGTAAACATCGAAACACGATCAGGCGCTGCATCAAAGCGCAATCATGTGCCGCTGAAAACACGGGTGCATCATGTTTCATTCAATGCCAATATCGCCAAAGCGAACTCAATGCGAACATGGCACACATTCAAAGCTTGTGTCACCTACCAGAAATGGTTGCTCCGCTGCAGCCACAGATTGCGCCCTCTTCTTGAGTGCCGCAACCAACCAAGACATTCCTTCGATCTTCCACACATACCTAAGTTACTCAAATGATCTCAATGTATCTCAATGTCTATACAACTTGGAAAGTTCTCAAGGTTGTTCGTGCAATCAACAAGTCCCCCTACACATTCCATATACACAGCGTGACTCATACTGATTCTCTTTCGGCTACGCGTGGAAACATCGAGGAGTTGCCTTTCACTCAATCATAGTCAACAAGAATCCACCTGATAGAATCAGAATCAAATGTGGTTCAGCAATGTGAAGATGAAGTGTATACCGAAGGCGCTCATGTCTATCCACCACTTTGCTGTAGGTTGTGACTTCTCCTGCGGGTCGGCCGGCACAGCTCATAGAGTCTTGAGCAGGTCGAGGTTTTCCAGGCATGAAAGTCCCATCACCTCAAGTCCGCACAGAAGGGTGCCCACCATGTGCCCACCATGTGCCCATGTGCCCACCAGGTGGGGGTGCATCCGGTGAGACCAAAAGGAAACATTCGGAAACATCTTTCTTTTGGTCTGTCAGGTCTGTCAGGTTTCAAGTTCTACTGAGGTCCTGCTCAGTATTCTTAATGTCTGCACTGTTTCCAGGCGTGATCTCTGTCAAGTATGCTGGCACATGTCGGTTGACTACTTCTGTGGGTTGGCATGCCAGCAAGTGGCTGTCTGAGTCGATTCTTTCTCGGTATGCTCGAGAACTTGCGATGGAGCAGTTGTTTGCATGGATGGCTTCACGAATCACATCCAGCTGTCTTCGCATTTGCTGGCGATGAAGTGCCTGTAGTCAATGCAGTTGAGAAGCTCAGCAGAGTCTCAACATCTAAACAGAACATATATTTAAAATATGTTTAAATCAAGCTTTAGATTGTTTTGTCACGAATTCTATTGAATTCTCCATTGCAAGGCCTTTCTTTCACATGGCTATGTCTGACTATGTCTGCTATGTCTCCCAGCCTGGACCGTTTCATGCTCCACCTGCTCCTTCAATTTGCGACTTTCAGCAAGCTCATCTTTGGCTGAATTAATCAAGGACTGTATCTCGTCCAGCGACGACATGGCAGGCTCATGGCAGGGCGAAATCAGCCCACTGTTGGCATTTCTCTAAAAATGTCTTGATCAGAAACATGAAATTGTGCGTTAGAGCAATAGCAGCTTGCCCCCGCACAACCAAGCAGATCCAAGCAAACGGAACCAAGGAAAAATGACGAAATCCCTGATGTACACTTCCCAGCATGGCAAATCACCAGAAAATGAGTCTCCACTCTTTTCATGATGCACTTGGTCAACTTCTGTCACTTGCATTTGCTACAATTTTGTCTCCAGGATTTCTCCCATGGCAGTTCCACCTTTCTTCGATGCAGCCGACATACCGGGACAAAGCCGGGAAGTCCGCCAGCCTCGGGTGCAGTGACATACACAGCATTGTCACAGCAGATCCCAGATGGCAGGGCACAAAAGCTTCGCTTCGCAGGACGGAGGGGCTGACATAGGGTGGCGTAGGCTGAGAGGGTGATTGATTGCCTGGATTGTCTTGAGTAAGCGAGCGAATGATTGATTGAGGACCTATATATGCTAGGGCAAAACGGAATGACATTCGAGGCGTAGTCTAGCGTAGTCTAGATCTGAATAAAACAATCTGCGTCCATTGCGCTGCATGTTTGAACTTCCCTGTGCACATGGAGAGGTTGTCTTTCCTTGAACAAATGCGAAAAGAATACATTGAAGGTTTAAAATGTTCTACACTTCCGCACATCATTCGCCTGACACACTGACACACTCTATTTTTGTGTATTTTGTATGTTTTCTTGCGTTCCCTTGGTTGGCGAGTTTCTGAGTCAATTAGTCAGGGTAGGAAGGAGGTTCATGCGCAAGCTGGTGAGTCTGGTGAGTTGTGCCATGTTGTTGCAAGTTCCTGTTGTAAACTTCCTAAAGTATTGAACACATTATGACACATTATTGGACACTTGTTGATCTTGTTGTAAACTTGAGGAAGTCTGCGACTGGTGGATCCAAACCTTCGGATGGGGGAAATATCGTTGGCCGAGAATGGCGCAAAAGCAGCTGAGGGTTTGACACTTTCTCTAAACCTCGGAGAGGATGGAGAGGATAGAGAGGCAGGCAGAAGAGTCTCAAACAAATACGCCACATGATCATGAGCAAAACCAACACAAACCGTCAACGATCGGCACAAAACTGCAGAAAACAGCACAAAACAGAAGTTACGACTTACGACTCGAGTTGCTACTTTCTCATACTTTCTCCATTTCATGGGTCCTGACTGGAGCCACGGCATGGAATGCTGAGAAGCACGACAAGCTGCCTCGTGGGAGCCCACGGAGTAGACAAATGTAGACAATTCAAATCAGTTAAAAAGTGTTTATAAAAAGAAGTCACTAAGATGTCACTAAGTAGTGCAAAGCACAGCTTGATCCAAAATCTTCACACAAATCAGCACTTTGCTGGTTTTTCCATCGCATTCTTGGCCGGTTCAGTCCTTTCTGGTTCTCGCTACTTCCCACTTTATATCCTCCCTTGCTCTTTTGGCTTTTTCAAAGCAGTGCAAAGGAGAGACGTGATGTGGACTGTGGCTCAGCTATTGGAGCTTCGTACTTGCGCGAGAAAAGCAGCATCGTGGAAAGCACAACATGCATCGATAAAGATTGTTCAAACTCCAACTACTCCAACTCCAACCTCTCAGTCTCAACTGAAGCCCGTGGCAATCTCCATCTGCAACCTCAGCATCAATGTCAGAGTCGCTACGAGCCCAACGCCACTCTTGATGCGTCCAATATGGTAGAGAAGAGCCTGCAACTCGCAGCGAACTCACAAAGGTCGCTCGGCGATGGTATCGGTTGTAGAAATCAAAGTCCGCAAATTCCAGAAAGCCTCCGAACTCGGCCCAACTCATCTCCTTGCCATCTGGTTCTGGCAAACACATGCGGCGGACTTCACCATTTTTCCACTTGTCTTCCTTAAACGGAGGCAATCGAGTGTTCTGTGCAGCAGCAAGTCGCCTAGACAGAAAGAACAGGAAGCAGCCATGGGCAGAGACTCCAATTACAGACCCTTGTAATTTTGAGAGAATGTTCCACACATATTCGGCTCGTTGAATTAATGACTGAGCTGTGTCTAACTGGTTTGGTTCCAAAACGGACTCTCCCTGACAACTCCACTTTGGCCAATCCTTCTGAATTTGACTTTGCGACAGTGGTTCATTCCATATGTCATCGCACTGGATTTCGGCCATCTTTGGCAGAGCTATTAGGGAGACATCTGAGGTATCCTTCTTTGATGGTATCATGGCCAGCTCAGCTGTTTGTAGGGCTCGGCAAAGTGTAGAACTCACAACCGCTTCAAAGCCAACGTCTCCGTGTTTTTTGAGCATCTTGGTACAGGGCGTGTGTCAGGATCGTGCAGGGCTTAAATTAAATCTAGGCACAAGGGAAAAAAGGGAAACAATGGAAGCAAGACAATTTATATATATATATATATCAATTTATTGCGATGCACAAGTACCGACCTAAGGATTGAACACATGTTAAAACGTTAAAACATATGTTAAAACTGCAAAATGTTGTTCAAGTTCGAGGTGTGCAGCAAAATGGCCCTAAAATAATCTAAAATATGTATTGGTACAAAATGTACTGATTGGACATGATTGGACAAGGTTCTTCTTCTATCTCTTGTTTTGCGGCTTCTACTTGAGCCACGCCCTTCTCAGTGAGAGGTGGATCCATCAGTGCTGGGTCCCTGCGTCGCTCGTAGCTGCCTGGACCTGTATCATAGAGATTGTGCTTGGCTTCCCCATGCCTCAACAAATAAATGACTTTGGATCTAGGCATTGCCGGCGGAAAATAATGGGACTGGTCAGACTCCAAGTCTCGAAAGCAAAGGCGAAAGCAAAGGCGAAATTGCCAAGCGTTTCTTTTGAACCAGAGCATACAATCGCAGGACAGAGCTGTCATGCAAACCACAACACTTTGCAAACCTCAATGCCACGATGCACACAGAGAGAAAGTTTGAAAAGACATTGCTAAGCAATCCAGTTTGTTGCCAAATTTGTTGCCGTGCTTGCTTTCAACTACAGCTATTTCCCAAGCTCAAGACATGAAGCTAAGTCTTCTACGCATAGGTACGCGCATCCAGGCTACTCAGTTCGGGCCTTTGAGTTGCAAGATGATCAAGATGCCAGAAAATATGTCCAGGCATCCTCTCTCTTTGTCTAAAAGATTGCAAGTTAAGGCAGGTTGAGGCAGTGCATCCTAGAGTAAAGCATAGTAAAGCCATGCAGCATAGCTGTGTCAAGCTAAGCACAACCAAACGCCGAACGCCAAGGCTCTGGCACCGAACCACCGAAGCTTCCATTGCCATCCAGTCGATCGGACACTGCCTTCAAACCCTCCACCAGATCCAATGAACGAGCAAGCTTGGCAAGCTTGGTAGCCAATTAATTAAAGAAAGCACATTACAGTTTGACAAGGGATCTTCCTAAACAACTCGGCCATATTACCCTTGAAATTGCAGTGCACCCGGTGCACCCAAACAGACCATGGCACGTAAGCATGTTATTGCGTGTGTAATATTCTGTAATCGTATGTGTATATATAATTATATTAATGATAATATTATGATAATAATATTACAATAATAAGTAAAGTTAATAATAATATGTAATATATCATGTGATATCATATGTGCATATGACCAATGGAGCGGCTCAAATTGACATGTTGAGTTTTGTTCGCGCCAGCTCACTAAGGCCTCCAAAACACTTCGCAGTTCAACCAGGACCGCAGCAGTGTTCAAGGGCTCGTGAAAGAACTGGAGAGCAAAAACAGCACAGCAGAGCAGCGCATTCATGGCTCGCACATGTTGTTGCAATCTTGCACTATACTGTTTGGTTCAGTCAGTAAAAGGGTCAAAAGAATCCAAAAAAGGACAAAGAGGTCCGCAGATTTCCCAAGGGTAAGTACGTGCAAAGAAAAGATACAGAGAAAACAAAAGCTGTTCGTTGTTGACACAAACTGCGCAAACTGTAGATAATTGTGGTGTGGCTTGCATGGCACCCACACAGTCCTGCTCTTCACGCAGCCGCTTAACCTGGCATCGCTGCTCTGCCATCGCTGCTGCCTTGGGCCACAAGCTGTTTCTACTCGACAGAGTACGGCGGAGTAGATGTCAAGTAATGTCAAGTATCCCGTCAAATCATGTCAAATCATGTCAGGTCGAAGTTTCGTAAACAAATCTAGATGATCCAATGAAGTCGAAACAGTGCCGGCCTGTCGTCCATGAAGTTAGGTTAGCCCATTTCTGAGCTTGCAACCCAACCAAAGCCAGGAGGAGATGATTGAGTCAGCGTTGGGCGAGTGTAGGTCTCCCAGACCTTGCCATGGGTTTCGCATGGTCTTAAAGCAAGGCTTCAGCAGCAATCAATGTTAATAGTGTCAATGTCATGTCAAGTCAATATAATCAATGTCAATGTCAATCAAGGAGTTTAAAAAGGTCGAAGTTGTTCTGAGATGATATGGCCATGACAGAGAGTGCTCAGGAACTCACTGTTTTGTCCTCGTACAGTAGTACAGATGTAAGGAGTCCCAAACGGTCTGCCAAATTCGCGCAGGGCGTGTGAACAAATGGGAGGACCGAGAAGAGGTTCAGCCAAGTGTTCTGAAACGTTTTGCCGCAATTTTGCCCTTATTTCAAACTTATTTCCGATTTCAGTTTCTATTTGGCCGCCATATCTGCAGTGGTCGCTAACACTGCCTAACAAACAGGAAAACGACTCGTCGGCAGCAGCTCCATAGCCATCTGGATCTAGAGCAGCCTGCAAAACACAAAAGACACCAAGATCTAGACACATCTAGACTATCCGATGACTATCCGATGACTATCCGATGACTATCCGATGACTATCCGATGACTATCCGATGACTATCCGATGACTATCCGATGACTATCCGATGACTATCCAAGACTTCGAGACCCCTATAGAACTTCAAGAACAACGGAGCTAGTACTGTTCTGCTTCCATGGAAATACTGGTGTGCATGTCAAAGACATTGAAATTAGGTCCCCTTTGTCCAACTGAGGTCCAACCAGGGCGGCCCGCAAGTCCTTGTGTTGCAACCAACATATCTACAGAGCAAATGCAGTACACGGATATGTCGTGATATGTCAGGCTTTTGCAAGTCTGTCTTTGCCGCTTTTTAACGTAAAAAGTCCGATAAAAATGACGAAGTGACTCTTCTGCGATAAGAAGCAAAAGTGGTAGGAGTGGTCACTCTGGTCACGTGAGCAACTCCTAAAACAATTCCTCATCGAAAACGTCCTCTCTGGAGATTATGCCATCGTTGGTCACAGCTACAGGCAAAGGCCTGGCAGACCAGAAAAATATGGAAAAAACCAAACATACGTACAAAAAAGAGCAGAAAACAGACGAAAAAAACTAGGAGCTCGAAGGAGCTCTGTGAAGGAGCTCTATATGAAGTGTTTGCACATCGTGGTCTATACGAAGAACTCTGCTTCTTACCAAATTCATATCCAGTCGTGCTCGCACCGTTCCAATTCAATCCACTTCGGTACTTTATGTGACAAAATCACAGACTGCACAGCAATTCTAAGGCCAGGTAAGGCCAGGTAAGGCCAGGTAAGGGAAACCCGAGTGCTGCGACAGTTGAATAGCGAGACTCCTCCTCGCATGACCATTTGCCAAACCATTGCTTCGCACACAGCTGCTTTCCTACTGCATCTGTCCGTCTAGGAGTTGTCTAGGATCCATGCAAATCGCAGAGGAAGATGTGGCCGCCATTTTGAAAGGAACAGCAATTCTGCATGAACCTTAGCGCCACTTAGAGCCACTTAGAGGCACTTAGAGCACTCGGGTTGAGCAGAGTGAGCAGAGCTATCTCCAAGAGACCTGAGAGGGTGGCAGGGTCTAAGAGAGTTTCTCCAAGCGGTCCCCTTGCACAGAAATGGACCTCGGGAAGTTTTACCACAAGTAAGTACAAGTACCACAATCGTATCTTGAGCACTGGAGAGACTATTAAGGCTGGCTCATACAAGCTCTATCCAGCCAAAATGTGTCTCAATCAGTTCTGCTGAATTTTTCCCAAAAACAATGATGTGGAGATGGAAGTGTGATGGCTGAGACTCCTTTTTGCGTTCGCGACGGTCTGCAATCGTGTGCATGGCTACTAAAGACTCCGTGCCCCGTCGATAGGCACATCAAAAGAGCCTGCGCTTTGCATTCCAAGGGTTTCATGTGGATTCTCTGGCGCACTTGTTTCATCTTGTTTCATGACTTGGCGCAAGGATGCGGAAGGCTTGACTGTGGTGTGTTTTCGAAAATTTCACAAGCCTTTTCACAGGTTTTCACCAGAACTTTGTGTGGCCTGTGCCTAAAACGATACGATAGCTTGCAGAGTCTGTTTCCGCAGCGGGGAGATGCCTCAGACCTTTCCACATGGCTGCACAGTTGTCTCCAAAAGGCTTGCAAAAGCACGCTATACGGGCTATACAGGTTTCTAGAAGTTTCCAAAGGCTTATAGAAAGGGTGTTGTGAAAAACCTTCTAGAACAAGAGTTTTTTTGTAATCGCCTTCCGAGAAATGCATTTGGAAGTTAAAGTGCTGAAGCTTCTCCGGTTCGCTTTCCAGTTCGTGGATTCAATCATGTTTCACAAGATTTCAAAACCTAAGTCTAGGGCCTCAGTGTGAAACAACGAGTCATTGCTTCTGGGAAGAACCCTCACAGAAAAATTCGGAAGTGTGCCACTTGCTTGTTGTTTTTGCCTATGGGTTGAAAACCGTAACAGCATCTTGCACACTTTTCTCATGTCCTCAGGTCACGTTGCGGTTGGGTTTCAGGGAGGCTGAGGGGGATGAACAACGTTCTCGGACTTTAGTTACTTCTCCTCCCACACGTGACGTACTTGGATGCTACACTCTGAGATATTCTCTAAACCATAACATGAACCAGCTTTCTGCAAATATTTGGAAATATTGCTGGGGAATGGCAATGGAGGTGCGAAAGCAACTTGCAAGGCCAAGCGTTGCTATCCAAAACTGGAGCTACTTGAACCGAATGTGAGGTCTATCCGGGAAAAGTGCCTGGTGCTGTGGTTTCGGACATGAGGCCTTTCCAAATAGGCCAAATTTTGAACCATTGAATGTACAAAAACACAGAAAATACCAGGTGAAAATGTAGTACATATTGGAATTGAACCACAAGATTGACTGCATATGACTGAATTACAAAGAAACCCCTTGCAAAACAAGGGACATATGGAATTGGAGGTCCGTGAGATTTCATCAAATTGCAGGTCCGATTTCAAACCCGCCGGGTTGTTTTTGCCAGAAAGAAGATGTTTGAATACGAAAATGCACATTTTACAGCTCATGTCAATTCCTGTCACAGGCTTTAAATATAAACTTTGCAAGCAGCTGTGGCAGAAAGAAGCTCCACGACTGTACTGGGATGCAAGCTACTCTCCAAATTTCGCAGTCTGGCAGGAAAAATAAGCAACTTAAAATCAAAGTCGTGCTGCATCTTGCTATGAAAAAAATATCGTGAACATGCCAGTTAACCCTGCGCGCCTTTTGCTTGTGGCAATGCCGCTCCATTCACTGACATTAGGCTCGCATGCACAGGCCAAAAACGCGCTCTCTCACTCACAGTATGCTTCAAGAGTAAGATACCTAATCAAAGGGTTGCATCGAGATTAGACCGTTAAAAGCGCATGCAACACCGTTTGATTTTGCCAAACAACCTCAACAAGCACTGCATTGCGCTTCATTGCATTTCGATATTTGAACATCAAACCGCATTTTGAATGGAGTGCCAGTATCACCAGTAGTAAACTCTACAGGACATAGCATCACTGTTTACTACATCTAATTACAGTAATTAATATTATTTATAATATATATATAATTACTATTACTATTGTTATTCTATTGTTCATGATTGTTGTTACTCTGGAGGTCTGTGGAGTCTGTGGAGTCGGTGGCACCATAAAGCTCAAGCAGTTGAAGCAAGTTGAAGCAAGTTGAAGCACTGGGCCGAAAGGCCAGTCACATCAACAGGGTCAAGATGCAAAGAATATCAAAGAATATCAAAGAATCAGGTCTTGAGGTTCGGCTTGGAAAGTCGCTTCCGTCCACACAACAGCTTCAAGTACCAAGTAACTGAAGAATGTCAGGAGACGATGGAAATGCAAAGAAATGCTGTGTCCTGCGATTTCATTCTTTCATGTTCTCCTCTCTTCATCTCTTTTACCTCTTCATTTCTTACTCTGACTCTGTTCATGTTCTCTCCATATCTCTCCATATATCTTTCCCTTGTTCATTCCGATTCATTCCGATTTTTTCCTTTTCCACCGCTTCCACCGATTCCACCTCTCTCCATGATCCGATCAGTAACCACTGGGCCACGCCGCAGCTGCGGCGGATCGGCCTGAAGCCCAAGTAGATCCGGAGCAAAGCTTGGCACAGCGCGTCATAGCAAAAACACACACTACGTCACTACTGGGTTCGAACCCGGTATGATTCCGGTAGGATACACTATGTTACGTTCAAGAACAATCTGACATAATCTGATCATTTCTGGTAATATCTGACCATATCTGATTCAATCTGGAAGTCTCTGGGCAAGGGACCCTTGTAGGACAACTTCAAACTTGTCATCAGGCACTGCAGAGCGAAGCGCCTTCGAAAGGTTCTGCATCACACGCTCAAAAGCACGCACAGCTGCAAGATTGATCTTCCAAGCTGCGAGGTAGGTAACACAACTGCTGCACGTTCGTCTTTTTGAGCACCTCAATGGTCGACTGCAGCAGGTTCTCCTGTCAGAAGAGTTTGTGTGACTTGCCATATGCTCCCAGACCGAAGCGAACCCCGACAGTCAAGCCTCGCCCAGCTCACTGACAAGCACATTCCATGCAACAACCTCAAAAACATCAAGCAACTCACAGTTCAACTCACATTGCGATCCAAGATTTTCAAGTTCGCCGCAATCTGAGACTGTGACGCCTTTTGGTTGTACCGCCAAAGCAGCTGCAGTGACAAAGCGGCCTCGCCTAGGATACCGCAAACATGTGCCACACACCTTCTGATATTGCACTAGTCTATAAAGTCATATATATATATATATGATATATATATATATATAGTTATTATATATATATAGTTTTTATATATATTATATATATATATAGTGATTATATATATATATAGTTGTTATATACATATATATAGGCATCGGTGCACTCTTGTTTTCCACCTCCAGCGTGTGACTGTAAGGTTTTATGAACTGTGAGAAGTAATCACAGTTCCCTTCTCTTCGCTTTGTCGCGCCCTTCAGGCTGC
>Ga0126342_10011464_pt1 | contig 15843 bp, 11 predicted proteins | sample Cyp1metagenome_FD_92528 | JGI IMG/M metagenome (GOLD analysis project Ga0126342, IMG submission 92528) | Coral microbial communities from Lord Howe Island, Old Settlement Bay, Australia - Cyphastrea 1 metagenome | ecosystem: Host-associated > Invertebrates > Cnidaria > Coral ... | reverse complement strand
TCATTTTCCCCAAAATCTCACTTCAAGATTTGGCAGAAAAGCCTGGAATATTTGGCTTGCCCTTCTCCATCTTCCAGAAGCCGCTACTGTACACCTCAAATCTTCCTGTGCCAATTGGCACAGCTCCCCTGTTGCTGCTGACTTCGGTGAACGTGTCCTGAGATGTTCTGATGGTGTGATCAGAGTGAAGACCAGAGTTGCGATGTATGGGATACTTTTGCATCCAGACTAACTTTGGTTCCTATACCAAAAGTTTCATACTATAAGACCAGAGTTGGTCTATATTATTCTTTAGTCTTTTTAGATATGAATGTCTTTGGCGTTTGCATCCCACTTGGCAAGTGCAGGACAACCTTAGCCTAAACCCCAAAGACATACTTCACGCTGTTGCATGGCACTTGGCGGCGTTCACTCATGAAGTCGAGTGACAATTCTTTAAGCGCTGCTTTCTGAAGATTGGGTAGAAAGAGAGTGATCAAGTTCACTTTTTCCATCTTTGTTTTGGGGTTGCTATTCTATATCTCAATTCTCAATTTCTCTTTCAAAGTCAATATCCATATGTTTCATATGTTTCACCCAATCTCTCAAGAAGCACCGCAACCCTCCCAGACAAAAAAATCGACACATCTGGTTTTTTTCGCCATTTTCCGTTCCGCAGAGGCCACAAAACAAAACGAGACACACCACAGGCGTCACTGGGATACTGTTGGGTGGGGTCGACAGTCGGAGATGAAATCACGAGATCGACATTGCCACGTTGGCATCTTGCCACTTCTTGGTGTGGATGTTGTGTATTGCTGCGTTGTATTTATAACACAAGCTTCATTTCTTGGCCGTTGAACACATCCCAGGCAGATCTGTGATAACCATAGAACTAGCCCAACTTTAGGGGCTATACGAATGGCTTATGTAGGTTATTAATGACTTTGCAAGTACTATATATATATATATATCACATAACCAGCTAGAAACCAGTTTTCTATATATGGCTTATAAGTGCTTTATAAGTCACTAAGTACCGGGATGCACTCCGCAAGTACCTCAATCCCTGCCATGATGTGCCGAAAAAATGCCGCGCGCGGCACCGCGTGGACGCGAACATCGCGAACATCGTGAACATCGTGAGCGGAGGGATGAGAAGCGGAAGGTGCGGCGATGAGAAACGAAGAGTTTTGATGCTAACACATGGGAAAGTCTGGGAAAATTGATGAGAAATCCCAGTAAAACATAGGAAAATCTGGAGAAATCCCAGTAAAACATGGGGAAACGGGTGGGAAATTGATGAACACTTTCAGTAAAACATGGAAAAATGTAGAAAGATCTCTATAAACAAAGGGATGGAAGTGACTAAGTGGTAACTAGAGTTACTACTTGGAGGATCATCCCACATATTGCAAGTGGTTTTCACCCTGGTGATCGGATTCGTGCCCGATTCGGGTTTAAAAGCCATACTGGGCCATACCAGTTCTCAAGCGGCATCATCCTCCAAGTCACGGGAAAATCTGGGAACATCTCTTGTTGAATTGGTGGAAAATCAGTCGGAAAATCATCTCCGGTTTCGCTTGGAAAATCATCTCCAACTGACGAGGGATGATTTCTTCAGTTGCCATTTTTTTTTGGTTTCCGGAAGAACCTTCGCATCCCAACGTCCAGGTGGGACGCAAGTCGGAACGTCTCGACCAGGCCCAGCGGCCCAGCGTTTGTTTTGGGATGATCTGGGGGGTTAAGATTCGGGTGATCCTCAAGTCACCATGGTTGTTTCAATCATAGTCGAATCTGGGATGATTTGGAGGTACCAAATGGCTTTGTTGGAGAATTTTGCGTGGCAAACCTCCAAAATCCAGTGGCCCACCGAACCTGGATTTCCCATGGATCATTTGGAGGTCCAAAAAATCCACCCCCAAATGAACATCTGAATCGTGTGGCCTGGTGTTCATGGCGCAGTCAGCGGACGGTCGCCATGGGTAATGGGGTAAGTTTCGTTTGGCTCGATCAGCAACAGTTTGTTTGGTTTTCAAAGACTTAGAATCATCAGATGTATCCGACCTTTGATATATTTTTCTCTGAGTTTGTTCATGATATTTGTTAAGTATCATGTTTTTTGTTGATAGCAGTTTTTTCAAAAATGTCTTATCCGACCTTCCCGAAAAAGGAATGAGATCTTGACTGCCAAAGATGGTCATCCGGGTGGGGTGAGAATCATAGCCCCAATTGTTGCTTTTGAAATCCCGTTGTGATGGACTTTACCGCAACTTGATGTGGATTAATATAGCTATATTATATGCTGGTTGGTGGTTTGGAACATTTGGGAAAACTTTCCATATACTGGGAATGTCGTAACCCCAACTGGCGAAAAATCACCAAGCAGTATGGCTCACACATCATCAGACTCTTGGTGCTGCAGAAATGGCTGCTATTTACCTCAATCTTCGCCAAAAAGAAGCACTAAGTTAAGATTGAACAATCAATTCTCACTTAAATGGTTAGAAATCAAAACCCAAATCTGTTGATAGTTTGTTGCAAGAATTTTCTTTATAGTCCCCAAAAATGCGGATTTTTTTGTGTGTCTCCAGGATGTCTCCAGGATGGTATCGACCTTTTGGGGGACCTTTTTGGGATCGTAAATTTTGCCCACAAAATCCGCCTAGGGTCGTTATGGGTACCCAATTTTCTCCCAAAAACGGGTACCCCAAAATCCAATCATCATTTTACAAAGTTTCGATTGGCAATTTTCCGGCTTCTTCATTTCCAGATCAAGCCACAAAAGAGAAGGATAGTTTTTTGCTTTCCATTGGATAATTAACAAACCCATGCAATAGAATATTTTCTTCCTCCAAATCGATAAATCACATCCCGGATCCCATTGCCATCATATCATCTACCTATGATTCATCGGTTAAATTCCCTATTTCTGACGACTTCTCCACGGTTCACCCTGGTTGCACCAGGTGCCGGACGATGAAAAGGAACGGGAACGGAAAAGGCCAGGTGACTCGGGGATCGCCACACATTGACATCTTGATGGGGAAAATTCTGACGGAAAAAATTGGGTACCTGAATGTTTCACCCAATTGATGAAATGATTGGAATGATTGAAATGATGAAATGATGAGACTTTTCATTTGCCATTTCCATTCTGGTAAATTATCACAAATGATGACTGATTCCAGTGCTCTGCTTGGCTCTTGGTTGAATCCAGATCCAAGAAAAACAAGACTTGTGTGATGGGATATTTTTGGAGGGATAGTGACACCACGTTTTTGTTTGGTGGTGGTGGTGGTGGTGGCTGTTGTTCTTCTTCTTCTTCTCCTGTCAATTTCAAAGCAACTTTGGGCACCCAGACTTGAGAAAACCATCATTTGGTGCACCCCTTGAGCGTTCAATGGGTCATATTAGGCCCTGTAGGTTGAACCATTGCTATATTTAAGCGACTATTACTTGGTGCACTTGGCTTCATTTTTTCTCAACAAGATCATTTGACATGATCATGATGATGAATAAGATGAACAATAATATAAAGACGACGAAGAAGAAACACATAAAGAAAAAGGAGAACATGAAAAAAAGAAAAAACATGAAGATGAAGATAAAGATAATAGGAGAAGGGATGAAGAAGAGACAGATAGCAAACATCCCAGGATTTTCCGGGACGTTTCTTTTTGTACAGAACTTGGGGCGTTTTTTGATGCAGTGACGCAGGTCAGCTGAGACCAAGAAATGGGGCAAGTGCATCTTCCTTCTGTTGGGCGCTGCCACGTTTCAGGCCTTCTGTTGGTGTTTTCTTGGTCGAATGCGGAAACTCATGCTGAACATGGTGAAACTTCCTGTCAAAACCATCTCGAAAGGTACCCTCTGGTAATTTAACATAGCTATGGAGAATCACCATTTTTAATGGGAAAATCCACTATAAATGGCCATTTTCAATAGCTATGTTAAATAACCAGAGGGTAAAGAACTGGTGGAGTTTTTGGTTTTCCAGTTCTTCGGATCGCCCCTCTTAGCTCTGTAAAACGGCCACCAGGCAGTGGTTGGGCTGTCCTTACTGCAGAGTCGTGGGGAGGCACTGGGCGCGGTGGAAAAGGCAAAAAGCCATGGTTTCCCGGAAATGTCTTAGATCCGGGGTTGGACATATCTTACATATATATATATTATATTATATATATCTTTAGGGAATAACCAAAAATTAATAATTAATATGAAAACATCAAATGCGAGCTCTGGGGTTGAACATGGGTGGAAAGTTGTTGATAAACTCATGGATTCTCCATATGTTTTTGATCAAACTCGGCCTGGGACCCTGGGAGAGGATAGGGTGGTTTTAGGTTAACCAACTTGAGCCCCAAGTTGGTCGAATGATACCTCACGAATTGAGCCACATCTAGAATGATACCATATCAACCAGTGAGAGATCCATTGGATGAACCACTCCGTTCAAGACCACTTTCTTCTTTCCAAGTCTCCCAAGACTGGATAGGAACAAAAAGATCCGAAACAACGGAAGCCCCGAAGCCGGCTCTTCAGTTTCCCATGGGGTTTCACCAAGATCAGCACAGGCGGTGAATCGCAGCGACCTCTTAGTCAACAGTGGCCCCTTGGCGACCGATTTAAAAATGGTGGGTTTCTGGGGAGGTGTCATCGGAAATGGTGCTAAAAAGCAAGCCATGTTTGATGAGGGAAACTCAAAGGTATTTGGGTAACTTCAGCAGATTCCACTTTTTTGTTGAATCGAACTCGCGATATGGATTTCTTGATAAAAAGGGAAAGCAACATGACGGTTTGTATAAACATGAATTTCATGATGATGCCATCTGATGCGCCAATGGATTTTGGGTACCAGGTTTTTTTTCCACATCCAGCTAGCAAGGTTGACCACAGATTTTCATCGGCGACTCAAATTCTCAGATTCTAAGATTCACCCAATCCCATGGAAAGTCTCATGAAATCCTATTACCCTCTGGTTATTTAACATAGCCATGGAAGCCATGGCCCATTTATAGATGGTTATCTATTAAAAATGGTGATTTTCCATAGCTATGTTGGTTTACCGGAGGGTAAATCCCATTGAATTCCATTAAATCCCATGGAAAGTCCCAGTTTTTCATCCCATGATTCATCCCATGTGATGGTTTTTCAGGATTTTTCTGGCTTCAACTGGGTGAAAAATCCCCAAAACTTATCACCTGAAAAAAACCCCAAAACGTCGGAGGCGGAGTTGCAGGGCCTCTGGCCGTTTTTGCAGATCCTGAGGCGCAGTCGGTCGGAAGGAAGCGCAGTTGAGATATCATAGCCTCTGGTAAATTAGGAGTTGGACCCTGAAAATCAGCCATTTTGAGTGGAAACTCATCTTCCAGCAAATTTACTTCTCATATCCATATATAACATATTAATACACATTTGTAGGTACATTTTTTGCATGATCATATGCATATAACAAATCATATCATATACACATAGACCTCCATCAACATCTCCCTGTCACAGGCTCCCTTCGTGGTGGAAGTCAAAGCTGAAGGTGTGTTCCCGGTAGGGTTTCAGGGGTATCCTGGATATCCTTATAGTCCCAAAAAGATAGAACAAATAGAATTATCACTATTTCAATGGGGATCTACTTTTCTAGTTTTTTTTTGGACACATATATTCTTTGGAGTCCTTTCCGTGTGGTTCTATCTCCTTCTTCGCGCTATCGTCTCATCCAGAAATAGCAGCAACTTGGGGATTGTAACAGATGGTGAGGATTGAAATGGGCTTCAAACAGGTGGTGAGGATTTTTATTCCAATCAACAGCCAAGCCAAGCCCAGTAGAAACCTCAAAAATCAATTGTGGGCCCCAGAATATTTTGGTTGGCGGCAGATTTTAGCTCTGTGAATATGGCCACGTGTCACGTGGACTGAGCAGATCAACCACCAAAAGTCAAGTCCTCCTGCAGGGTGACACCGAGCTGACACCTGAAAAACCCCTCCATCCACGTTTGTAGATCATCAGATCCAAGTAAAAAGTTACCCTCTGGTTATGACTGGTTCAGTTTGCGAACTGGACGCAAAGTGGCCCTAATCGAAAGTTCGATGATTTTCCCAGCAAACCTCCATTGAGGATTTTTTTGGATTTTCAAGTTCGCAAACTGTTAGTCATAACCAGATGGTACCCTCTAGTAAACTAACGTTTTACGAACTGGAAAATTACCATTTTATAGCTGGGTAAATCCACTATGACTCGACTGGGCCATGGCTTCCAGTTCGCAAACTGAACCAGTCATAAGCAGATGGTGAGGCTGTTCCAGCTTGATATCCTCAATGTGATGGATCCCCGTTGTTTTGATGTCATTCTCCCCAGGCATAAATTTGATGGAAAAAATCATCATTTGTCCCATGAAAAATTGCCATGAATTGGGGGTACATAATCATATGAAAATATATGATTCATACTCCCCCATTTTCAGACACCAGTGGAACTGTATTCACTGTATTCGTTGATTCAGTCCCAATTTGTATGGTCTAAAGCACCATTTTTGATGATGAAATCCCGTAGCATTGTAGCTCAAGTCCCGATCTTTCCCAAGATATTCCCACATGTCCCATTTAAATCACCATGTTCTGCCTGGATCCAGCCCTTCATTTTCCAGACCGATCCAGCCCAAAGCTGTTCTCCAGGCAAAGAGCGAGTTCTGGATCCTGGTGACCTCGCTGTGCTGGCGACTGTGCAGCGAACAGATGGGGAGATCAGCCATTTTATGCGGAGATCATCATGGTTAGGGATTGTTGCCTAACAAAAGTGGCTGAATTCTATAGTTTATGGTAGATATAACTACAGTTTTTTTGGGGTTTATAAATTATAAACCAACAAACATCACTGTGGATGGGCCAGCGAAATCCTGCACCAGTTGAAAGTTCGGTGGTTTTTACATCCCATGATTTTGTTGGGGTTGAAAAACAATCCAAAATTGGTGGTGCAGGATTTCGCAACTACCCACCATAGCTAGAAGTCTGAATCCAGCGTTTGAATCCAGACTTTCCTGCTTTGATCATCATTAGTTATCTAAAAAAAAAATGATGAAACCAAGTGGTGAATTTCTGATGGGTAGTTTTTTTTTAAACCAATCATGATGGGGTGGGAACAATTACTGGGAAATCACCAATGATATACTTACGGTGAGGCCTGTTGAAGTTGACGCGCATAACTTGGTGAGGCCGCCAAGACTGGGAGATAATCGCCAGGATCATCCGGGCATCGCCAGGAATAAAACACCAAGGTTTTGCAACAATCCGGGATGATTCTTTGGGTTTATTTAAGCGGCCAGCAAACTGCTTTTTTTGGATGCTAACAGCTTGGATGATGCTATAACTACTTTGGGCTATTTCTTTGGTACAAGTACCCTCCGGTAAACTAACATAGCTATTGAAAATGGCCATAGAAATAGTGGATTTTCCCATTGAAAGTGGTGGATCTTTCCATAGTTTTTTGTAGGTTTACCAGAGGGTAACGGCTGGGTATGTCTGATGTCTGACCCCATGACCCATCTTTGGATCATGCTCTTGGATCACGGCACCGTAGCACGATCAGCATGCTGATGTTCGGCACCGGGTTTTAAAGCGAGAAATGATGGACATTTAATAAACATCATTTGTGACAAAAACATGACAAAACATGCTGGTTTGAATTTTCAAATTTGTGTGTTTGTAAATTTTGCGATGCGTCCGCCCATTTTTCCACAGTCACCCTCCCCAAAGAACTCGGAAAATTTTGGAACATTCACTCAGGTGCTGTCCAGCGGTCGGAAGGCGCGCGGTCTCGGCCGATGGGATGCTTTTTCAGTTTAGGCAACGTTGGTGTAGCAATGGACCTGCTCCAATGGCTAGTCATTCAGGGCCTTCAAGGATCCAATGTTGGGAGGTTGGGAGTTCATCATGTTTTTTTACTGTTGACACACACACACACACACAAGCCCTTTGCGCCCAAAGAAGCGCGTTCAAGGTCGAGGAGACCTAGGAGCAGCCGCAGCTGTTTAGCCCCTCGCCGTGATCACTGTCGGAGCCGATAGACAATTGGGGTGGGCTCCCGGAACATCTCTGGCCTGTTGGATAACAGTTTCCGGGAATCCTTTTGCTTTGCCTGCTGGACAACGTTTTTCCCTTGCATTGCAATTGGGTCATGACAGTTTTTGGATCAATTATAGCATCTCTTTTGACCTTGAACATTTTGACCAACCTTGCAGAACAGGGGCGCAACCCGGTCCCAAATCCGGGCACAGCCGCAGATATCCCATTTCAACAGCAGATGACACAGACCACTCTGTTGGACTTCACAGGCTTCGCCAATGCCGGCTGTGAGGGTGAGGGTTGCCGTGGGTCCACTACCACGGCTGGAGCAGATCAATGGCAGTCAATCCTCCTTGGAACAACTGCGAACAGTGGACACCCGCCACCAATGAGTTCATCACTCCAATGCTCCCCATCACCTCAGACTTGTGTACAAAAACGCAGTTATAAACGGGCTTGCCGACGTGCAATGATGCATGGGTTTGCTGATTATCATGGACGACGATTGCAGTTGCACGATTTCCCATCATCCTTGATACAGAAGGTACGTGACACTGGACAACAACATCCTCGCGTACAATCATATCACCAACGAGGATCACGAGTTCAGCGATACACCACCATGTTTTGGAATGCTGGTGGGCTCTCACAAGCGATGTTTCAAGAGTTGAAGCACTGGTTGAGATCACACCCTGTTGGCATCGTCATCATTGCGGAAACCCGGTGGGGATTTGAATCTCACTGGAGTGACACTGAGTGGTCTTACATCCACTCGACCACAGAGACACCACGCAGTGGGGGCCTTCTTGTGATGATAGCCTGCAATGTCGCTGCACCAACCCAGATTGGCTTTGATAGCATTGTACCGGGCCGACTTCTTCATGTCCGGGTTCATGGCTACAAACGGGCATTTGACCTTCTGGCCCTCTACCAGTACACAGACTATCGTACTGAGACTTCTGCAAAACAACGTGTGACAGTTTGGAATGCCTTAGATGCCTGCTTGAGAGCCCTGCCACGACGAAACCATTTTCTTTGTGCCGGGGATTTTAACTGTGATCTGCATGCTCAGCCGCCATGGGTTGGTGTCACCAAGTTTTCCTGGAATCAGCGGCCTACACAAGGCTACATTCACAAGGACCAGAACCGACTCCAGGACCTGCTGCGCCTACATGGCTTGACAGCGCTCAACACCTGGGATCGTTCAGGAGCCACCTTTGTGCATAGCAAATATGTGTCACGCATTGACTTTTTCCTCATGCGCATTATACATTGTGATGGTCCAGCCAAACATATACAATATCTTGATGATGCGGACTTTGTGCCATGTAATCAATCACACCATATTCCCATGCTTTGCACCATTAGGAAACATCATGTACCATATCAAACTCATCAGCAGCCTGTCCGATGCAGCTATGCCCAGCGGAACCAGTGCAGACTTGCCAGTTTGAAGGAACTCGACTCCTGGCATCAGCTTCGACAAGGCGTCATCGATGCTGTGACTCCTGCCATGACCGAGGCGACACCAGAAGAGTATATTGTTGGCTTGCATAATCAGATTTCACCCCTGTTTCACACTCTTTTCCCTTCTCACCCCCGACGTTTCCCGAAGCCAAATTATGATTTGTTTCACCACACTACCCAGGATAAGTGGTTTCATCGATCTCAGCTTAAATTAATTGCACAATCCATGGGTGATATCACTTTAGGCACAATTTTGCAGGCTTGGCATCACCGCAGCCGGTATGGGGTCCTCCAACGTGTCCAACAAAAACAGGCTCGTGAAGCCAAGCAACAAAGGTTTCAACAATTATGTCAGGAGGTTGACGTTGCTGCCAGACACCATGACTCGCATTCCATGTTTCAGATCATCAACAAATTCACTCCCAAACGGCCTCAAGCACGAGCCCGTATCAGAGGTCCTGATGGTAGGATTGCCGATCAATTTCTTGCGCATTCGATGACAGTTGCATTTGTCCAACAACTTTGGACAGGCCCTGCACAGTTGCCGATTTACTCTGACTGCGCGCCGGGGGTACCATTTTCACTTGATGCACTGGTCCGTGCCATTGCCAAACAGCATGTCAATCGCTCAGTGGCGCAACCATTCTTGCCAGCAGTCATTTGGAAGTGTGCCCCTTTACAGGTTGCTTCGGCATTGTATCAACAACTTCAGGAATGGTGGAGTCATGCCCCCCCACGTATCCCTGCAGCATGGAAAGACTCATGGCTATTTTTTATCCCCAAACCGGGCAAGCCCAATACACATCCCTCCCAAATGAGACCGATCTCACTGATGGAACCATTGGGGAAACTTGTGCTAGGCCTCATTGCCTCCATGATCCAACACATCCTGGAACCCACTCTCACATGTTTTCCCCATTTTGGTTTCATGCCCAAACGTGGTGCTGTTGATGCCATCCAACGAGTTGCTGGCCACTGTCGTGTGACAAGAGCACTTGTCGGGTCTCAGCGTAGATCTGTTGCGCAGCAGATGACCTACGCACCCAAACTTGTCCTGTGTGGAGGAGTCTCCCTATTTCTCGACATGTCGCGGGCCTTCGATTGTGTCAATCGTCGCATTTTGTTTGATCACCTATTTGAACTAGGCACCCCCCCATCCCTGGTTCAACTGGTTGCCAGTTGGCATGAATCAACCCATTACAATTTGCAGTTTCAACATGTCACTTCCTCCATCAAAGTGGGGAAAGGCCTACGACAAGGATGTAAAATTGCTCCGCAACTCTGGACCATCTACACAGACAAGTTTCTGCGTATACTGGCGGCACAGACGGGCCAACAGTGGATCATTGATTGCGTAACCATTTACGCAGACGATATACATGTAGGCTGCTGTTTTTCTTCCCCACAAGAGTTTTCCATTCATCTACGTAATTTGGGTCATGCATTGGATGCTTTGGAACAATTGGAACTACAGCTGTCTTATCAGAAGTCCTACATCATACTACGATATTCAGGCACCAATCCACGACCGTCCTTGAAAGGACGTATCAGACGATATGGCTCTGATCACTACCTGCTTGTGCCCAGACGACATGGTTCACCCTCGGCACTGCCCATGAGATCCAAAGGGAGCTATCTCGGTGCAATCATTAGCTATACAGACTTTGAGACACAAACCTGGAAACATCGTTGCAAATCAGCATGGCTTGCATTCACTCGACTTCGAAGTTGGCTCAGCAGTCGACAACTGGACAAAAGGCAACGCTTGTATTTATGGAAGCAATGCGTTTTTACAGTCATGACTTACAGCTTGCTGGCAACTAATGTATCGACATCGATACTGCATGACTTTCAGGCCACAACCTATCGTATGGTAAGAATCATACTGGGCGATCACTCTTACAGAACTCGAACAACACATCAGCAGGTTTTCAATTTGTACCATCTTGATCACCCGCTTGACATGCTTCGAGACTTGGCCACGTCCCTGCTACAGCGGCTTCACAGGCGTGCTACCAGTATTTCACCCACAGATATACTTCACAGAGTGGACTGGACGTCCATCTATGGTACTCTACATCTCATTGATTGCTTGCGTACTGCTGTTGTGGAGGTGCCCATTTCTCTGGATCCCGCTGACCAAGTGCAGACACAGGCCCTGTTACAATGTTTACATTGTGATTTTTCCACTACATCATTGCCTAATTTGCGACGACATTTGACTACACATCATGGGACAAGACAGTATCGCACTTCATCCATTGTCCCTGCATCGGTCGCGCATCATGGTGCCCCACAATGCAAGCACTGTTTGCAACTTTTCACCACCTGGAACAGTTTTTACATACATGTCCAACGTGAATGCTGCCAGGTCATGCCTTCAGCAACACCGAGTTGCCCAGTGGATGATGAGCCCCACGATCCAATGCCGCCGACGGCCTTGCCTGCTGTAGCCTCCATGAACTTTCATGTGAGTACCCAGACATTTTGGCCAGAATTGCAGACTCTGATCTTGCATGCAGATTGGGTGCGTTTTCCTCGCAATGCAGACATGCTGGAATACCTGACCCATCACTGTGCCATTTGCGGCCTTTGGTGCAATAGGTTCCAAGAACTTCATGGTCACTACCGACAGTGCCACCCTGATCATGTTCAAGGATGTGTTGCCAAAGGGGCCCAAATCTCCATGATCATGCAGACGACGTCACCATGCTCATTGTGCCAACGACCATATAGCCGTGTGCATAGTTGCCCGACTACGCTGCAACTGGGCATGCTGCAGATTCAGCTGCGACCCCAGACTGATCGATTTGCTGTGGCTTGCACATGTGACATTTGCTCACTTCCCTTTGCAGATCTGGGTCAACTTTATGGCCGTTTGACCAATTCTCATGGACTGACTGTCAATGACTGGTGCCCATCGAGGGACTCCCATCAGGGGGGAGACGGCTGCCGCCATTGTGGCATGATTTTCGACAGCCGCTCAGGCTTGCGGCGTCACATCACTGAGGGTAGGTGTGAAGCCTTCAATCCGGCCGCAACACCGCATCCTCTGGATACCACAGACAAATGGGGTCCCTGGCTCAGGACTGGCAATTTCGATGCAACAGCCCTCACGGCACACATGCGCCTTCAGCTGACCACCATTTGTCAGTTTTGTGGCTTGGCCTATTCACGCACTGGAGACTTGGTGGCTCATCTCCTGCAATCCCATGGAGACCTCTGGAGTAGTTCCCAACCCTGGTTGCGCTTTCTCCTGCAGGCTGTCATGGCAAGGAAAGGATGTCTCTGCAACCCACAGAGTCATGATGTTGGCGTCACACACGTTTGTGCCCTTCTCAGGCAAACAGCCATGATGATTCACAGTCAGGATGTCCAGTTGTTTGTGCCGACCCAGTTTTTGCGCCCAGACCTTGAGACGGCCTTGGCATGCTTGCGACATGAGATTTTGCAAACAAAAGTGATCCAGGCCTTGACCACCCGCAATTTTGCACAGCTCTGGCAGGATGATGATGTTCTGGAAGGCCTTCGAACACGATGCCTCACCTGTGGGGGTCACTACGCTACAGGCGTCCTGCTTCATCATTTGTTGGTACAGCATCCTCAGACTTGCGTGTGGGCCACTCAGATTGCCTTTCAGCTGCATCATCTTTTGCAGGCATTGCAGAACCAAGACTACCGATGTGACTTATGTCAGCAAGTTTTTAACTTGCCTGCTGCTGCTGAGCATTCCATGACACCTGCCCGCTGCCAACTGCAGTATCAACATTTTGCCACGACTTGTCCGGTAGTCTTGCAGCTTGCGGCGCTTCTTCATCCTCTTCATGGATGCCCTGATGGACCCCAACGATCAGGCACTGATGGATGGCCTCCAAGCGTTGGGTCCACTGTTGCTGGGAGCCAGAAAACACTTGGATGGAAACGACGATCACCAACCCAAGCGCCACAAAGCAGCCAACACAGGCGGCGCACAGGAAGCTCCCTCGACAGCGGCCATGACTGGCATGCTACGCCTGATGGCCCAGCTCATCCTGAGCCACGAACGGGCGATACAGCTTCAACTCAGACAGGATTGCTTCGTTTTGTTTGCACAAGACCGTCCCGAGGGCATCATACCGCACCTGAAGGGGCTAGCCCAGCACTGGCGGGAGCAGGCTCCGAAACATCAGGACGACCTGAAATGGCCCAATTTGAGGACCCACCTGATGGCTGGAGTGGTGGCAGAACTCCATCGACGAGTGCAACAGCTGGCAGCCTCGAAGCAGGGCGACCCACTTTGGGATCTGGCAGTGGAGAAAGGCACTCTCCTCCCGGACGGGAGCTGGGGCTATCAGAAGTGGTGCCCAGAATCGAAGTTGAAGAGGGCACCTCGCACTCCCCTGCAGATGACCCAACTGTTGCGACACCTTCAGTCGCTGGAGGAGCTGTTCCAGTCGAACAGTCACGTACAGAAGTTTCACAGTCTGAGGACCGACCAACCCACGGTACCATGGCTTCTCCAACTTTCTCATCGAGACTCAGACGCATGGTACCTGCTTCAGGACCTTTGCCAGAACACAGCATGGTCCCTCTTGGGGATGTCGGTCAAACAGCACAACATGCCGCTCTCGAAACCGGCCGCCCTGCTCCAGCAGACCTTGAACGATCTCCCGACCTCGAAGGGGAAATCCCGGGGGAAGGGGAAGGACACGCAGAAACCTTCCAGGAGAACCTGACCTTTCGAGATCGTCAACGTCTGAGAGCTCTTTTGTTGGATCTGCAGCTGAACAATTCGGGCACTTCATGTTATGCCAACAGCGCATTTCTGGCCTATCTTTGGGCATGTTTGTCAAGGACCAATTTCCAATTCCTTGACTGGGGAGCACGTACAGCCACCCTGATGACCATTCTGACCGAAAACGATGGCACTCCTTTTCCTTTAGATGCTCAGGACTGGTTTGAATCCCTCCTTCAGGGTTGGAATGATTCACAGGGCCAAGCTGACAGTGCGGAGTTTGGGCATAGGTTTGCCAGATGGCTTGCTTTGGATATTTTATCCAACTGCTGGGAAAGACGAGTGACTGCTTCTGATATCACCACAGTACATGATCATGGAGATCAGCACATGCCATTGACGTTGCAATTGGATCCCACAATGACCAGTGAACACGAAATTTCCCTGACCGCGTTGCTCAGGCACTGGAGCCAGGAACTGGGTATGTGTGCGGGACTTACAGACCCGCGGGACCTTCTGGTCATCCACATCGACAGATTTGTCATGACCCCTGGTGGCACACTGTACAAGCATGCGGCATGCATCACGTTTGCATGGGAGGTGCATGTTCCTGTGATACTGACAGGCACCACGCTGCACACGGTGCCATACACGATAGTAGCGGTCACTGCACATCTTGGTGATCAGAAGGGAGGGCACTATCAAACCATGTTGAGGACGTACCCTGAAGTATCAGATCTTGCGGCTCCCAGCATGTGGATGTTTTGCGATGATTGCAGGCTGCCAACACGCACGTGGCTCTTTCCTGACAATTTTTCACAAGGCATCACAGGTTTCTGGCTTTGCCGCACGGACAAGTTGGAGATGCATCTCATGGAACAGCCCCACACACCGGATGTGGCTCTGATGACAGTGCTGCAGGCCCAGCCAAGCGTGCCTGCACCGGAATGAACTTTTCATGCACCCAGCGCCCAGCTGATAGATCCCCTGCAGCGGATGTCCACTGGCAACCCCGGTGGATCCCACCCCTGTACCAAAAAAAAAAAGAGGGACCAAGAGAGCCCCACTCAGCTGTTGCTTTCTAATCCCAAAAAAAAAAGAATTCTCACGTTTCACCCCTGTCCAACGTGGCACAGCCGTGTCCAGCGACAGATGGCATTTTGCCACAACCGAGTAGGTGCCTTCGAAGTTGTATGCATTGCTCATGCCTGCCATTTTGGCTTCTCCTGTTTCACACCGCCCGCCATTTTGGCATCATTTGTTTCACCCAGGGAAAAAAAAAAGAGGGCCCCCATGTGCCCCATCAAGCTGTTGCTGCCTCCTATTTCCCAAAAAAAAAACCGCTGCCTCCAGGTCTCCTGATTTTACCGAAGGATTCCTCGGGGCTGATGCCACCCCATGCACCCGACCGCCCGGTCGATAGATCCCCAACCTTTTTCATGCCCACTGAAACCCAGTGTGACCCAAGCCAGGGACGACAGGCGACCAAAAAAAAAAAAAAAAAAAAAGAGGGCCGACCGTTGCCCCCTCAAGCCTTTTCTTTCTACTCTTGCCCCCCAAGGCCGTTTCACCCAAAACAAAGGGGGGGGCCAGCCCCCCCCCCGGGCACCCCCACAACTTTTGCCCCC
>Ga0126342_10011463_pt1 | contig 15843 bp, 17 predicted proteins | sample Cyp1metagenome_FD_92528 | JGI IMG/M metagenome (GOLD analysis project Ga0126342, IMG submission 92528) | Coral microbial communities from Lord Howe Island, Old Settlement Bay, Australia - Cyphastrea 1 metagenome | ecosystem: Host-associated > Invertebrates > Cnidaria > Coral ... | reverse complement strand
TTGAACTGTTGACCAAGCTGTTACACTGCGTTGTTTCGACTCTACACGGTTGCCACAATCTGTATTGCATGCATCAGAACCTTCCTCAGATTTTCGCCGAAACCATGTCGCCGACAGTATTATCCCAGCAGATCCAGAACCCACTATATGTGGAACCGGGCTGGGAACCGATATATGCAGAACCGAGGATGGGTACCCCCTGGTTCCTGGAACCGGGGTGTTGATTTGTTGATTTCTTCATAATTCATCTCTAACCGTATGAATCACACAAGATCTTGCTGGCCCCAGCAGCTGTTTCACTATCAAAATGCGAAGGGCATTAGTGAATGGCATAATTCAAAAAAGAAAATGCAAAGGTGCCGACCCCCAGCCCTGCTCTGCCCCACAGTTTTTCATTGGCGGCTGGGTGGGTTGCAGCGCGCTACCCTTTGCAGCTACTGGCTCGCACGTTCCTGTTGCCACCTCTCCTGCGCAGCTGTGCAATGGCAGCTGATGGTGATCAGCTAATGTTGCCAGTCTATAGGATTAAGTATGATTAAGTTAGGTTCAAGCATGTTGGTGTGTATGTACCCAACCCTCTCTGTCGACATCCAAGAAAAAAACACTAAGGTTGGAGCTTCTGAAGGTTATTCTTTGTGATTGGGTCAAGGACATTGGCCCCAAGACGCTGCGAGAAGCTGAACATCAGAACTTAATAGACCCTACCGAAGAACTTGGGGAAGAAGCATGTTCTACGGTATTTAGTCAGCTGGCAATTTTGTTGGCGTGCTGCGGTGTCAAAGTTCCAGCACTGGCTATCTTTAGGGTAACAAGGCAGCACTTTGTAGCCTAATGATCATCCCTGATGATAGATTTATTGTTCAACAATAGATCAAGATCTTGATTCATACATGAATGCTGATCAATGATGAATTCCTTCATGTGAATCGACATTTCTGAATAGACGTGTGCATGATGATCATCTCAGGCAGCCTTCCTATGGGTGAATTCTGAATACAACTTGCTGCAAGTGCGATTCAAGAAGGATGAGCAGGCTCAATTCAATGTTTGTTTCCAAACTAGGGAACCCATCCATGAAATGAACTAATTCCACATCGTCAATATCACTCAGCCATCCTGGAGGCCTGGGTCGACCTTCAGGCTGGCCTTTTCCGAGCCAGGGCAAGTTACGTTGTCCGACTTTGGCGTAAGACACCCCTCCGCTCTAGGAGTCATGGCTGTATATTTATTTTCAAACACCCCATACAAAATTATAATATATACATTTAATTTGATTACATATATTTTAAAATATATATTTCTTATTAGTTGGATGTATTTTTTCTAGGAGTGATGGCTGTATATTACACCATGGGCCGCGCAATCTGTCCTGTTGCCTGAGGAATGAGCTGGTCATGCAGCTGAAAGATATCCTGTCAGCAAGGGAGGCTGAACGTGCCAATGAAAACCCCGATCCAACAGTTCCATCTTCGACTGGGACACCTGAGGGAGATCACAATACTTCAGATGGGACCGGATCAGCTGTGGATACCATGCAAACATTGCCAATGCCAGATCAGGCTTGGCCGCCTAGACCATGGGTTCCTAGAACAAACCTCTTGAGATGGACAAGAACAATCAGAACCAATACAGTTCAGGAAAATATCGTGCAGCTTTGTCGCTTGAATATGCCCATTGTATTTTAGACATTCTATCAAAGACCCTGTGCATTTTCCAACAGGATCTCGTCGAAGTTTCTCCACATGGCTCCAATGCTATGCTGGAGGAGGTGTCCCATAGCCATAACTCCACTAGTCCAAAATGTTAAAACCTGCTTCCTCCCCGCCAGGGTGGACATGCTGAGACAGAAGTCTGGAACCCAAAATGGTGTGTCAATGCCATTTTCAGGAAACTTGTACATGTGGTTTTCATACATCGTATGTGTTATATTCTTTGCCCATGCCCAGGAGGCAACCACTGCTCCAGACACGGCCCTTGTGGAGGCCATTCCATCCAAATTCATTTTGCATTGAACTTAACCCTATTGATATCACACTGCATCTTTGTTCACAGATGGTTTCAAACACTATAAATGTTCAAACTGACAGGTTTCCAGCGAAGCTTCTGGTAATGGCCTTGATGGAGTTGAAAGCACTTCAGATCTCAAGGTGAGCTGAACATGGCATTCAGGGTTCTAATCAACACAAATGATCGTTTTGGATTTCCGATCTTTTGCAGGCTGATGGCGCTGCCGACCCTTATGAGGATCTCAATACTTACGTTGAGGCTGGATGAAACCGGCTGTACAAGTCACATGAACATGGCGATTTATACCAGTAGTTTACACCACAACACATTTCTTGCTAGGATCCCCAGAAGCGGGCTGCATTGAAGGCCGAACCAGCTGAGGCCAGGCTATATGGTTTAATTTCTCATCTTGTTGTCTGCCCAATTCGTTCGATCCAACCCATCACCCAAACGCTGATACTTGGGGCAATTGCATATGCATATATGCCTCAAAACAGTGGTGCCCCAAGGCATCACCAGTTAACGTTCAAAAACATAATTTGGGGCACGCCTATTCCCTTATTTGATTCGATATCTTTCCGTTGAAAGCTGCGTGCTCAGGATCATGAACCGTTGATCCCGAATGCGCCAAGTCTGGAACATACTTTGGCTGATTTGCCGGTCAACGACATCAAAGATTGTGCTGATGTTCTGGATGGCCAAACTAAGTTGTACCTTGTCGTGCATTCATAGTGCAAAAAAACACATATATTGTCACCCATGTATATACGTATACATTTTTTCACCAAAACAAAAAACATTTGATTCCTCTCTCACTCCAGGCGGGCCAAGGCCCGAGCCAAAGCGAAGGCCAAGGCCACAAAGGAGACCAAGACAGAAAGCCCACCTGCGGACTCGGGCCGTGGCCGTGGCCGTGGGAGGACAGAGATTTAAATTCCAAGTCTATCAGATCAGAATGACCATATTTATATATATATACCTATCTAATTTGATTACACGAATGTCAAATAGCATGATTGTAGAGTCTTGTTTTCCTGATTGCAGGAAGCCTGCAGAGAAGGGACCTGATGTGCCTGGGGAGACTAAGCCAACCCGCGGCCGCCCCAAGAAGGAACCCCAGGCATCCAAACGAACCAGGAAGCCAGCTGCAACTTCTTCAACCGGAGTTCAAGGTAAGCGTAAAGGTCCAGACGGAGTAGAGGAAGTGCCAATTGCAGGCCAGACCAACATGAATGCTTTCAGTTTACCCACTTTGTTTACTTTTCCAGTGTTACCAGCCGCATACTTTCAATGGATGGAGGTGACGCAAAGAAGGTCATCAAGAGCATGTTACCCAACCTTGACCGATGCAAGGCTTGTTCCTCATCCAACGTATATTTTGAGTTCCCACGTACCAAGAAATTAGATGTATGATGCCATGACAGCCCAGGTGGTGCCCTACTGGAGCCGTGGTGACGTCACCATTGAAAAGAAGGGATCTGCAAACGAAAAAAAAAGTTCCGTTCTAGCCCCAGAATGAGATTTATTAATAGCCTATATCCCTCAGAATGTCAGCTGCAAAGGTCGTGTACGCCAGCCTGCGCAAGTTGCCGTACATCAAGTACGCTGAACTGGTCAACCTGCACATCGATGTGGTTGGGGGCCCAGCCGTGCCAACTCAACTTTTGAAAAAATATACATATACATATACATATACATATACATATACATACACATATACATAATATACAGAATATACATATACACATATACACATATATACATATATACATATATACATATATACATATACACCATATATGTTTACATATAATGCGTACAATACAGTGTATATATATATATATGTATAAATCATATTTCAAAAAACATAATCTAAAATCTGTCCATCAGTTTGGCCACTATATGTTGGCAACTCTTGCATGGGAGGGGATCAGCACCTGATGCCTAGGCCACAGCTTTCGACAAAGGGACTGACCGCAACAGCGTTATGACTATGTGGGAGACAGGCATGAGGTCTCTTAGAGATAAGAATGCCCAGCGCCAAGATGAACGAGCCGAAGAGTCAGTAACAGTGGACTAAAAAGTTCACTCTTTTACAAAAATGGTCTTTCAAGTTGGTATGCTTTCTTAAAAGCACACTGGGGAAGGTGACGTTCCAGGCATGGCTCATCATACCAGTATTTATATCCTATTCATGAGATTTCAAAGTCATTCAAATTTAAAACTGGGTGGAATGTGTGATCTGTGTTGCCATGCAAAGTCACCCGTGGTTGTCATTAGTTGACATCGAATCATGTGTCAACACAAGTACTCGGGGGGCCTGCTGCGAACACTGGCTGACCACGTGGTCAACCATGGCCAAACCATTGGAAAAGGCCCAGATCTCAGCAGCTGTCCTTAGAGGGATGCCAATTGCACATCGAGGCTTTACAATAGTGCACTTGTTCAATGATCTAAATAATATAGATATAGATATCGAACATATATTTTGTTTATTGGTCATCATCCTTCCTGCTACAACATCATGATGTATGTTGGAACTATATTGATGTTTCTGAGGGTGGACATCAGTGTGTCTTGTTTGTTTCAGCAGCACATAACCAGATCAATCGAGGGTATAGCTAGCCTCTTGTGTGACGCAAGTCGTAGCAATGGGTGGCCTCACCTTGACTCCAGAAGAAGTTTGCTGGATGTTAGCATTGGGCCTACCGCCCCTGATGTTCCTCAGCAATTAATAAAACCAAGAGTGAAGATCGAACCTACGCAGTGTTATTAACAATTTACTTGACATGTTCTCTTCCGAATTGGCTGTTGGACTAAGGGTGCATCTTTGTGATTACGTTGATGCTCTTGGGGGGAGAAAATACCGCCGGGTGCCTTGAACCAAGTTTGTGCCCGGTGGATGCCTTGGAATATCCTTCAGGGCGGTATGAATATCATTTCACACAACTTATAGTATAACATTCAAATTCCAAGATATCATTTTTGGGAAGGGAAACATTGCCAAGCTATTCCCCATTGGAGGATCACCCAATTAGAAACGCTAACTGTAACCCCTATTTGACTTTACCCACCAGGATTCTGAACCAGTTCTCCAGCTTCAAGAACCCATCCAGTTGTTTGCACCATCCTCAGCTCAGGACTTGTGGGCAATGGACTTCTTCTGTGGATGGGGCGGTATCCACATGGCATTCCGCAAGGGGCTTGGAATGTGGAAAGGTGAGTTGAAACCGAGATGGTATCTAATGATGTTTCCACTACAACACTTTCAATGGATACTAAGATCAGAAGAACCTCAAGTGTGGCAAATATGACATTTCTGTGGATCCTGATCACGACTTGCTCACCACGTCCCTCGTCCATTAAGAATCAGAAATCAGCAATCGCTGGAATGATATGATTGTTGTTTGATAGAACACACGCACACACACACATTATATATATATATATAAATAGAGACATATATATATATATATATATATATATATATAGATAGATATATAGGGAGAGAGAGATATATATATATATGGGCGGTTCCATAAATGGGTGTACCCCAAATTCAATTTTAGTAGGATTTGCCCATATAAACCATCCAGTTTGGGTATCCCCATTTTGTAGTAACATTATATATATACACACATATTCTGATTGTTTATAAAATATGTGTGTATATATATATATGAGGAATCCAGCTGCACACCAGCATTGTCATATAGGGTGCCAAAAATTCAATAAATATTTTAGCCAACCAAACGTAGTACCACTTTACAAAGCGTTTATACCAGCTCCACTAAGGATGGGCCTGCTAATTGCCCTTCAGTATGTCCTGAGGGTTAGAGCTGGTGGCTTATGCCACGGAGGGCTGCCATGCTCTCACCATATTTGGATCTCGTCAGGAACAACTGGGAAAAGTAGGGCTTGCCCCCTTGGTGATACCAGTGTGGCATGCACCCAACTGGGAAATTGCATAGCTACACGATGGGGTGCCTTAAACCTACTCTGCGTGGCCAGGCGAGTCTTTTGGGGAGGGGAACAACCAGGCAGTTCGGTGGCCCCTTACATGCCAGTGATTGAATGGTGCCTCAACGTGAATCGATGCATGAGTGGCTTCACACCTGGCTCCCTTGTGAGATAGTGCCTTGTTTCAAAATCTCAACATCATGTATTGGATTATACACCATGGCCTATTAGATTTAATTACAGAAACTCATCCTTCGCCAATCTAAGTTGGATGGGGCTCTTTGGAAGTAAAAGCATGAAGAGGAGCATCGAATTTGGCAATTCGACCCTTGGCAAAGAACTCCACGTGGTGTAATTGTAATATGTGAATGGCGCAATATATTCAAAAACTTAGCAACTTTCCATACAGGGACCTACCCTGCATCCTCACTCAACCCCTTTCCAAGGCCATGGCTCCATATGTTGACGGTGCAGGCACGCCTGAAAAAGGGAGACAAGGCCAAGCACAAGTGGGACTCCGATGGCATTGTAAAGAAGACAATTGTGAAGAAGTCCAAGAAACAAGCAAGTGATGCCCCAAAAGTTTCAGTGACACTTGTATATATACTATACATGTTTTTGTTTTTTAGAGGCACCAGCTTACCCCCAAACTTTCCAATATTGGAGAAGAATGCGGTTTTCTGAACATGGTATTCAGCACACAATTGAGGAGTGGTGGGCCAAAGCTAAAGGAAACACAGAGCTATCCAGCTCGTTTCTGCCGTGCTATTGCTGGCTACCACAAGAAGTGGTGCATTGATACTTGCCAAATCATATAGGTCCCCTAAGGACATGTTTGGGGACCTATCATGTATGGTACTTGGCATGTGGTTTTTATCTTATGAGTATATTTGCACATCAATTATTCGATTCAATATCAAAACTGCAAACAAATCAGGACTTGAAGAATCTTCCAGGAGTACCAGATTCCTTTCAAAGAAGGGACATGCCTCTTACCGGAGCTACTTGGTTGAATCAAACAACATTCATACAACTTCCCAACTTCCATATGCATTGATGAAGTCTTTAGGCCACCCGAGAGATGTGGGAACCAGCTCAACTAGAAGCTTGGCTAACTGGAGGGATGGATCCCAAAAAAGGAAACATCAAGAAAAGGGATTTGGGCATATTCATGGGTTATACAATTATCTCAATATTCTTATGTTTTTTAAATTGGGAACTGATCTTGTTATATAATTTTCAACGGCTCTCAAGATCTCTCTGCCCCAAAAGGACTCCGTCCTGGCGTTCTTGAAGAAAGAGATCTCCACGAAGAAATTTGAGCCTCGGGTCCACGTACCAGTGACACTTGCACCACTGACACCCCAGCAGGTGAAGAAGACTTTCAAGCTCTTGTTGGGATAGGCTGCTGAATTTTCAACATTACATATGTGAAATTCATGACGCGGGTGTACACATGCAGCCCTTCACAGCGTGTGTTGTTAACACAAACCAATTTAAAATTCTATTCAATAAAGAAAGATACACCTAGAGTTTCAAAGGATACATGAACACGGGTGTGTGGCTGCACATATGTACACATACCTGCGCACTAGTGTGCATTCAAAATTATGTGTGCCAATCAGCTAATTATGCTGCAACCTGCTTTTGGCAACACCGGGTTCAGAGATGAAAGAAATTGTGTGCGAAGTATATGTGCTTGTCGACCTTTTACTTATGACACTTGTCATGTGCAACACATGATTGTCTAACATTACCATATTTGGCACCGCAGTGGCCACCAGAGCATTTTGCTTAGCTGCTGGCCGCGTCGTCGACGCTGGTGTGAGAGCCCAATGCTTAGGTTTGAATGCTTTTGAAAAACCATACCCCAGGAACCAGAAATAGGAACCGTGAAAAACAGGGTGGAACCGTGACAAACAGGGGTGGAACCGTGACAGACAGGGGTGGAACCGTGAAAACCGTGATTTGGCTTTTTTCCTAAACACGTTGGCATTCCGAAATATTTTTTCAATGATGATGTGATTTATTTTTCAATAAAACATAATCTAAGATGCTGTCTTTGCAGGCTCATGGGAAGAAAAGGCAAAGCTTCGGATGAGACGGACAAGAATGGAGAGTTTTGTCAAAGTGACCCCAATAAAATCAAGGCTATACTTCAACAAGCAAAAGACAAGGTAGCCGCGGCTGCCTCAAAGGTAGCACCTGTGCCTGACAAGACCCCTGCAACACGCGCACGTGGTAAGACTCCTGACCCAGGTGGAAAGAAATCCAGTGGCCTTTCCATCAAAGCAGTCCCCATGCCAGCAAAGTCCCCGACCAGTGCAGTGTCTGAAGTGCCTAGTAGCAGCTCCCCTACTACCCCAGCTAGCACACCTCGCCCTGTCACTAGCCATCACACACCTTTGCCGGCAACCAAGGTTGATGGTGATGTGGCAAAGCATGTGAAAAGTGGAGATGGGAACGGGAAGGAAGGTGAAAAGAGCACACCCGCGACAGTTGCAACCACCAGTCCAGCAGATTCAGACCAGGTCGAAGCTGCGCCTACTCCCAGGAAATTGAATTTGGATGATGGAGAGGAATGGTATGACAGTCAGAGGGATTATTGGGGTAGCAAAGGCCAATCATTGTGGCAGCATGGACATGGGGGTTACTATGATGATTACATATATTGGCAACGATGGAAGCAGAATTCGTGGTATGACTACCAGCCACCTTGGTGGGATCCATATTGCGTTTCTGGTGCAGATGACATGAGGGTAGCCTTTCAAGCAAGATTTCCCACAAAGACTGAGTTTGGTGGTTCTAGCCAAGAGCTTCCATCACCCGCTGAGTCATTGGGTGGGGCCTCTGCTCTGGCAGCGGCTGCAAAGGCTGATGAGCATGGACCGACAACCCCGGCCATTGGTGAACCTTCGTCCAATGCTCATCCTGATGGTGAGGCACCAAGGAGTGAGGAGAGTACCAGGGACTTGGGAAGTGAAAATCGGCTGCCAGAGGAGAGTACCAGGGAAGAGGACTTGGAAAGCGAAAATCGGCTGCCAGAGGAGAGTACCAGGGAAGAGGACTTGGAAAGTGAAAATCGGCTGCCAGAGAGTACCAAGGAATGGGACTTGGAAAGTGAAGAGAAACCGACACCCACAGTAGAACAAGAAACACCAGAGACTTCAGCTGCAGAGCAAGATACACAAGAAGAGCTTAGTGATGCCAGGACCGAAGCAAAAGAGCCATCGGCACCATCAGCACCCAGCGCAAGCGCACCCGAAGCAGCAGACAGCGCAACAGCACCCCAAGCAGCGTCCAGCGCAATCGCACCCAAAGCAGCGCCCAGCACAAGCGCACCTGAAGCACGCAGCGCAACAGCTCCCCATCCAAAACAAAACCCCCCTGCTCATGAAGCTCAAGCGTTGGAAACCTGGCGCTGTGACAAGTATGGAAGACCTTTGCAACCCAGAGCCTTGTACATGAGGTTCTACCGCAACATCAGATCAGAATCTGACAAGGCACCCCCCGAAGAAATGAAGGAGAAAATTGAAGAAGCTATGAAGTGTAACTAGTTTGCAATCATATACCAATGTTTTTCAAGAGGGCAATTTTTGTGTATAGTCCAACTTGCTGTTCTCAACAAACTTTCCCAGCTGAGGCAAGCACGCAATGCACAACCTCTACTTGCACTACGTAGGTTGCAAAGCCAATTGGCAAAAGTCAACCCTGCTGATCGAAATTCAAAAGAGCAACAGCACCTCTAACGTGGAGTTATGGGAGTGGTGGACGATGGAGAAGATGGAAGAAAAACTAGGAGCAACCTTAGCAGAAGCCTTGAAGCAAAGGCATTTGGCAGAGGAGGCTAGGTTGCCAGCAGGAAAGAAAGGAAGGTTTGTGCGTGTGAGCCACAGCAGCACTATATCTGATGTTGTTGTTGTTGTTGTTGCTGCTGCTGTTGTTTTGTGAAACTGTGTGCGCATATATCTTCTTAACTCTCAAACAACCTCTTGCCCAAGGAACCCAGATTTCCCCAGAGAGGAGAAGCTGTGGACGTACAGAAACTACGCAGGTATGACGGAAACAAAGAAACGAAAGTTCGCGACCTCTACCACTTTGCGTGAAGAAGCTGACCTCAACCAAGAGGAATCACTCAATGTTATGTGCCTTGTTGGAACTTGTTCCTGTCAGCCCCAAGTATGTCACTCATCTAAGTGATCTTGCCATGCACTGCGCACATGCCTGTATCTTTTTAGCCCGCCCAAGGGATGCAGCGCTTGAAGAGATGGCCAACCCTGACACCTTCGCGACAGACATGAATGTCGGTGGTGGCACCCCAGGTTTGCCTGACCAAAGACCGAGAAACCAAGATAAGCCCAAGAAAGAGAAGAAGGAAAAGAGCTTGGAACAAGTTGCACAGTCAGTTTGATTCTTAGATTCTGCACACGCGATGTATGCATATCCATATGCATAGGTGTGTGCGCAAGGACATCTTTATATATACATGCACACACTTTATATGTATACATACATACATACATAGATACATACATACATAGATACATACATACGTACGTACATACATACATACATGCATCCATCCATACACACACACATATATATAATATATTGTGTGGCCAGGGGTTGTGCCGCATGTTTGAATGCTGTTTGGCGCACTCAGGTCAACAACACCGCACACAAGCACTTGACGGAATCCCAAGCTTTGCAAAATTCGTTGACTTTGTGCCAGGACGTGTCACTTGTCTAAGGAAACACCACCAGCTATATGCATATTATATATGTACTTCAAAAAACTGTGAGATGAATGTCACCATAATGCCAATTAATTGTATATCAATTTCAACTTTAGTTCACCACATGGTGTAGCACGGTTTGGGTTTGGGCATCATAGGTGTTGATTTGATTTGTAACTTGAAGGGATGTTATTAAATAAACCATAGTCCACAGCCACATTAGCCTACAGCGCTCAGGAGCTCACACTTCAAGACTGCCCTCACGAATGATTTGAAATTGTCAATGGACAAGCTGGGGAAATGCAAGGAGGACCTCGTGCTTGCTTTGGCACGTGCTTGCAGCTCTGAGAACAAAGAATCCCTCAGGGTCCCAACCAATGTTTCTTGATGAACAAATGCTGCACCTGCAGTTGTGGTGTGTTTTATGTTTTGATGTGGGTTATTGTTCATCAACTTTGAGGCTTTGGAAGTGGAAGTGAAGAAATACAAAAAGATATCTGACACAATCAAGTCTCACACGAAGCCCAAGGCTGCTAGCAAGGCGAAGGCCAAAGCTAAGGCCAAAAAATAGGTAACATGCCGTTTCCAGAAAGATGGACCACCTAGCATTGTGCGCGTGATGTTCGTCACCTTTTGTGGGGTGGCAGTGAGCCTGCGTGTGTTCCTTTTGAAATGAAATACATGCCCACTAAAAGGATTGGACACTTTAAAAAGGCTTTTTGTTTTTTTTTGGGGGGAACACGCAGCAAACACTGCCATGTGGGTTTGGTGATTCCTTCGCACAATTGCTTGGCGTATGTGAAAGCCTCATGCCTCCGATTAGCCAGTCCCGAAACAAAATTTTGTATGCCATCAAAAACCCAGTACTGTTGCTTTGGTTTATTCAAATGACTGGAAAGGGATTGGATTTGGGGGTCTATTTCGAAGATCATGCGCGGTTTCCATGTGGGAAAAAAGATACAGTCACTTCTTGCTTGTTCACCGCATTTGGAATCTAATCAAGACCAAAAAAAGACAGATTAAATATGTCCCCCTGCCCTCACTTGACCCTTGGCTCCCTGCGCAGGTCGAGGTGCAGCGCCAAGATTTGCTTCCCATTTGCCTCCTGGTGGCAACTGGAAGTGCTGGCCATGGGATTTGGTGTTAACTTTATTTAAGGGGAGAATAACACAAAATTGTTAAAATAATATATTATAAATATAACGAGAACTTCGACGAGAACCCATTAGTACTAACATGTTTGCAGCCAAACATAAAAAGAATAATGCTCCTAATAGTTTCCCTTGGTTTTGCCTGGCATTACTTCGCCAAGGATGAGCCGCTTGGGTGATGGTACCGAAAGTGCCAGGAGCAACTGGGATTGCATTGATGTTAGCCGTTCAAGCACACTTTGGGTCTAGATGAGAAAAAGTACTGTAACAATGTTGATACAGCAGTACATCGATAGTGTGGGTTCTGCTTCCACCAAGTTTCCAAACTCTGCTTTTGGTCCAGCAAGGTACAGTGAAGAATGCTCAGTCCGTGGTAGAGGAGTGGGCATTGAGACGAAGCTCCCTGGCCCCTGTGGGAATGGGATATTTCAACCGATACTTGTTCAACCCTTCATCAGTATCCTGCACATGTTTCCAAACATGTTTGAATGTCTCAACATGAAGGGGGCCTGAAATTGATAGTGCTCCAAACTTTTTAGCGAACATTCACTTTTTTTTTGAGCACAATGTGATGTTGAGACATCAACGTTTATATATAGGTTCTCATGCCATGTTGAAATTCGTTTGTGCCGCATACGTTCCCTGAAGGAAGTTGGCATTGCCAATGTGCACCCTGTAACAGCCAAGCTTTCTAAGATCAAGGAGACCAATGCCAACAGAGACTTTTTCAGATTTGTTCGGCTACCCTTGGATGTCGCTTATGTGGATACAGTAGTACGAACATCGCCTTTGTCAGAAGAAACCAAACCAGCGAAGTTGGGGATGTGGGACCCACATGAACTGCTGGACTGGCTTTACCGAACTGGACGCCTCAATGTTAGCAAGGAAGAGGTGATGAAGCTTGATTGCCTCTAAATCATTTTGCAGTTTAGAATTCATCGCCACAGTATCCCGCCCAGCACAGGTCCTGATTTTGTATCCAAAGTTCTTTGCCTTTCCAAAGCCCCTGCTTCTGGGGGATGGGAAGCTCACAGGGCATGCATAAGATCAATAAATTTGGTGGCCACCTGGATGGGGGTTGGTATTTGCAAATAGGAGACGGTAATTATAACATATGCTAAATAAAAATATTATATAATTATATATATATAGATCAGCCTGGGTCAAATGCAAATGGGGAGCTTTCTCATCACCATTGCAACCACACAGGTAGCGTGGGAAGTTGATAGCATATTTTAAAATTAATAGGCTTGGGATTTGCCATATGGGGATAAGCATATGAATCTGTGGTTGCAACCAGAAGCTGCAGCTAAGGAAGTACTGGGCCCATTGGTCTGACATTTACGATTGGGCGAAGGACCATCCTGGACGCACCACTGGCGCCATACCCATGGCAATTTATGGTGATGAAGCTGTTTATAGCGCAACGCACCAAGACAAGTTCATTTGCCTGACGCTGCAATCCCCTTTGTTGCATAAGGCAAAATGTACTTCAGTGGTTTTTAGCCCCGGTTTTATTGGATCTGATTTTGTTTCCTTGGTTGCTAAAGCCCACTCTTATTTATTTTCCCCTGTCGGCTCATGATCCCACATCTCAAGGTGCAAGTTGGCAGAAGACGTTTTTGTTTTTCATTGTGTCATCAGAAGAGGCTGTTGGCACTTGTGGAATAGAACCTTGTCTTATCAAATATATGATGAGTTTGGCATCTTTATTCAGTATTAGTAGCATTTTATTGTATATTCGTAAATCCCAAAGCATTGCTGCTAAACGAACTTAGCTGTGATCAAATAAACATGCATATATGTGAATTTAGGCATACGTGTACTGTCATCAAATTAACCCATCCTTCAACTGGCTTTTATAAACCACATGACAAGTAAACCCTGCTTCTTAAACCTACCAATACAATATATATATATATATGATCAATTGGTTCTTCAATCCGAAGTGGAAAAATGTTTTTTTTTTTTATGGTCACCATCTGCAACACGTATACCAAACCCAAGAATGTTTTGTACCGGGGTCCATCTAAGGAGACCCTTCGACCAATCTGGGCCCGGGCAGCTTGGTCCATGCGCCTGGCTTTGCAAGGTCATCGGCCAACTCCAGCCTTGGCGGAGGCTGCAGGCTTCAAGCTGGGGCGGAGGCAGTCTAGGAACACCGAAAAACTTTCTGCTACGTTTGCTATAGTGGAATATCGTGGTGACTGGAAATGGCACGTTGAGCAGCTAGAGCTGTGGGAGCGGTATTGGAAATGTGCACACATATGTCATCGTTGTGAAGCTGTGCGCTTGCCAAGGCCCTCCCATTTTAAAAACAATTTTTGTTCAGTTTGAAAGTAACCAAATTTCGGGAGACCCCACTAGCCAAGATGCAATCCCCTGTTGAGGTTTGGGAGGCTCTTTACATGCTTTGACCACCAATGGGACTATTTGACCACAAGGGAGTTTATTCGCGATTGTCTTCCGGATGAGAACAAGAATCCGATGGTGCACTTGCCAAATTTTCACGTTTCGCAAGTGAACCTTTCTTGGTTGTAGCATATATGTTTTTGTTATTGTTGGGGCCCAAAGATGAACCACGTTAATGATGTCGTAAATAGTGTTCATAGTTCTTTTACTTATAGGTTGATGGAAGGAAAAATACCAGCCCACCACGCAGTAACCCACAAGTGAGCCTAGGCGTTGGTGTATCATGCATGCATTGAATCTTGGTATCTATTTGGTGGTGATTGCAGAGGGCATCCTCATGATTGCCCGCTCTATGGGTGATCCTGTGGCAGATCCTGGACCATTAAAGGAAACCTATAAGATGTTTCGACAATGGTGCAGTGAGAACAAGATACCCTGTAGTCAGAGGCAATTCACTGCTACAAACCTTCACATCACTGGCCAAGTGCAAAACTATCCATGGCTGAAAGCCAAAGCATACAACGCGCGAGTAATCCTGGGATGGCTATCAGTTTCTGGTTTGATCAGGTGATACCCATTTTTTCCAAGAACCAATGTTAGTTTAGTTTTTAAGGATTACACCCCAATCCTTTCTTGTGTAGCGCAGCATCTTCCCCCAGGTTGCTTTGAGTGACCGGGCTATGCAATCACGGCTCCTTGTTGACCAACCAGCGGATCGCAGGCAACTGAATGCTGTTGGCATTGCGACCATGCACCCTGGTGATCTACTTTGGCAGGGTATGTGTTTGTGTACTTTCAACTGGTTTTGTCCTTTTTCAAAGGTTGAAAATGGAATTGCTTATTTTGGTTGCTCTAAACAGCTAAGATGTTCCTGGGCGAATTGGCAGCACTTGCTGGAGATGTACCCACAATATTTGTCTGAAGAGCAAGCGGATCATTTGTCAGATGCTGGTGTGTCAGCGCTTCACTGCTTCCTTGCGTCTGCGAATGAAGCTGTCAGCCAAAATGTTTTTGCTTGGTTGGTGTTGCCTAAGCTGCATGTGTTTCACCATGTGTGCATAGATGTAAAGGTGGAGAGATATTCGCCACGTTGGTACCACGCGTACTCTGGAGAAGATTTTATGGGTTTATTGAAAATTATATGCTTCCGTTGTGCTGGCAACGGTATGGCTCTGAGGGTGCTCAAGCGCTCCCTCTTGAGGTTGGTGTCTGCAAAGCAGGCTGACGTTGATGCTTTGGGTTCGAAGAGATAAAAACCGCCCTGTGTTGATCAAATGAATCCAGGTGTTGGCATCCCTGTCGAATGGTTTGTCTTTTATTTCAGACTGGCTACTTGCCTATGTAGACTTCTGATCCCTTACCCAGAAACAGAGTCTTGGAACCGGCTCTTGGTTCCAAACAAAACCGGAACTAGGCACCAGTTCCTTATATACGAGTAACCGGGAACCCTTGGGTATGATTTTTTGCTATTTTTTCGCCGAGAGCATGTCGCCGATGAACTTTGGGTCATTTTGGGAAACAATCGCCGAAACATTATTTTGGATTTTCAACATGCTGGTCAAAACTCTATGGACTCT